>Ga0164296_1000458_pt1 | contig 48701 bp, 59 predicted proteins | sample GEODES057metaG_FD_113533 | JGI IMG/M metagenome (GOLD analysis project Ga0164296, IMG submission 113533) | Dystrophic lake water microbial communities from Trout Bog Lake, Wisconsin, USA - GEODES057 metaG | ecosystem: Environmental > Aquatic > Freshwater > Lake | place: USA: Trout Bog Lake...
ACCAAAGGAGGAGCCAAAGGCTGAACCAAAGGAGGAGCCAAAGGCTGAACCAAAGGAGGAGCCAAAGGCTGAACCAAAGGAGGAGCCAAAGGCTGAACCAAAGGAGGAGCCAAAGGCTGAACCTCGCACTCCAAATCAAACAGAGAGTGATTCATCGTCCGATGATGATATGCCACCTCTTGTAGAGGATTCCGATGATGATATGCCAGAGCTAGTAAGTGATCGTACTGATCACCTCATGATGGCAATCTTCGAGAAGCCCGACTGTGCACGTTGTGAGGCTGCTCTAAAGATTCTGATGGGTCATACCGATAATACTGCAGAGAATTCCGAGATTGAGTTGTCAGAACATGATACATCTGACGACGAGTCTGATTCAGATGAGGAAGAGGAGAGCAACTCAAATATGCCGTCTATGATTGGTATCATCTTTATTATCTACATGATTTTGCAGATTTTCGATCTAATGGAACGTCTTTCAAGCCGATCATCTATTCAATATTGCCGCCCATATTAAACAAATAAAACATTCTATTCTTATTTTTGTAAATAAGAATAGAATGCTCTTTAATAATACAAGAAAGAAAAGTCACCTGCATTATGGAACAGCAAAAAAAGCAAGAGAAACCATTCGATATTTAAAGGGACGTCCGAGAGGAGAACAAGTTCAAGGTGCTCAGGCGATGTATTCTCGTGCAAAGTTCCATGCGCGACAGACAAAAGATATGCGAGAGGCTATGAAAATCTATCGGAAATTCTTACGAACTCTTAAAAGACGTTCTTAAGCAAATAACGCGCGCTGACAAATAAGATACCGCCCCACAAGGTATCTGCAGCAGCAAGTCTCCAGTCATACTTCTCAAAGATGGCATGATTGGTGAGATCATAGACGGCATAGGTGCAGAGACCATGCATAAATGCCTGTTTATAGGAAGTGGTTTCCAATAGAAGATAGGCTAAAAAGAAGTAGACTAGACCTGCACTCACAAATCGGAAGGAAAGAGGCGCACCCTGAATGCGCTCAAACATGGCACGTGCAAAAATACCGCCTGTTCCAAGCCATAAGAGATCAATACATAAGAGGATAAAAGCGGCTTTCAAATAAGGGTTCATTCTACTTTATCTTTTTTTTAATAAATTCATTCCACATTTTTTCTAATTCTTGTAGATTATCTTCTGTTGCATCTTCGTGCAAAGATAGGATAAGAAAGCTGCAATGTGATTTATCCTTTATATTTTATACTAAAATTGAATGCATCATTGATTCATATTAGAATCAATGATGCGCATCAAGTCTATTTCGGTAAAAAGCGGCATAGTACAGCCCTCTGACTTTCTATCCAAATTCAATGAAGTGCAAGAAGAGAATACTCGTTCATCATTCATCTCCTCCATTTTAATTCTTATCCTCCTCTATGTTCTCAAATATATTACATTTACGAGCTTTGCCGTAATTGACACAATTGAGAATGACATTACTTATTGGAAGTTTGAAGTGCCATGGTGGATTCAGGGTATCTTTACAATTATGACCACCTTTTATATTATCAAAGTGGTATACTTTTATCGTAAATATAAAGAGCAATAAGATCCTATTTTTATTGCGTTTGAATTGACTAATAAACGTGCTCCGTACGGAGTAGTAATGGAGTCGACTATTAAGATTGATGCATTTAATACAAATTTACACGGTTGCCGTCTTCTCTGTCAAGGACCCTTTCCGAAAGGCCAGGTTCCACCCATCATGGAATCCATTCAAAAGTTGCGAGAGCCCTTTAAGAAGAAAATTCTTCTTTCCCATACGGCATTTTCCCTAAGCAAGTATGTTCCTGTGCAATATGACGCTGTATTTCAGATCAAGGATGGTCAGGATTGGACATTGGCGCTTACGTATATGACGTATGCGCCGAAGCCGCTCTTAATCATTTCGGAAGATCTGACCATTCCAGACGGACTTTGGCAGAAGCTCAATCGAAGTATGACATTTGTGAATATTACTTCATCGCCCATTATTAATGTACGCGCATATGATGCTATCTTTTTTGCGCCCATTCAAGAGGCATCACCCTTCATGGAATATGTGTATAAGACACTGCAAACATTTTATCGTACATCTTATACACAGAAAGAGCACAAAGAGATTGTAAATGAGTTACGAGTAGCTGGAGCGGGTATTGCGTGGTCGAAAGTGGATGAGGAGTCACAGGGTGGAAGCATTTTTTGGTATGATCCCATTCAGCAGAATCCTGGGGATAAACTAACTAATACGCAGCTCGCGGAGTTATTTTCATTTCTATCAGATCATTTCTCGCAATAAATTTGAAGATTTAGATGAAACAGAAATAGAATATATGCCGACTATCAATGGAAATCGATATGCGTCGCGACATGTTCCACGACGTGATGTGCTAGAAGAGATTTATAAACGAGATGAACTACGAAAGCAACAAATTAATCAGATGACTATTCATTTGATTAAAAAGGAAGATAAACACAGAGACTGTTGTATCATGATGTAACAAAAAATAAGTCTTATTTCTTGTTGGATCAATTGCGACGACGACGAGTACGACGAGAACCACCTGCGGCAGGAGCCATCGCATTGACTTTTGCCTTTAACGAATTAGCAACCTTGGCGGCATTGGCAGCAAGCTTGGCAGCATTGTTGGCAAGTTTGGCCATGTTTTTAGCCTTGTTATTTGCATTATTAATCACTTGAATGGCTGCCTTTTGTTCGGAAGGTGTTCCCATAATCTTGTTCATGAAGCTTGGCTCAGCTGCCTTCTCCGCGGCGGCGTTAGCTTCGCTTGCAGCTTCTTCTGTGGCAGCAGCGGCATTTACAGTTTTCTCATTATGTGCAATCATGCTATTTGCCATACCGTTCACCTTCGCATTTGTCTTAGCTTGAAACAGCTTATTATTGAACTCGCTTAGATTAGTAGATGATGTGCCAGTTTTTTGTATGGGTATCGTATTAAACTGGGGGTTATAGGGTGTGGGTCTTACATTATTAAGCATGGCATTAACCTGTTTATTAGCATTCTTCTTAGCAAAATATCTTGCCCATGATGGATCAGATTCTGCTTTCTTACGCAGGATTCGGTTAGCAGATTCAGCAGCAGTTTTAGCACCGCCGTAGGATTTACGCGAACGATTTTTGCAAGTAGATGGCATGGTTCTATGATATTATTAGAAAATTAATGTATAACTTTTCTAGCGTCTGGAACGGCGTGTCTTGCGTGTTGAGCGTCGTTTTTTACGTCCGCCATTTTGATTATTATTACGATTACTACGATTATTATTATTTGTATAATTATTATTATTTACATTATTATTGCGATTAGAAGAATTATTATTAGAATATACGTAATATTTATATGATTCATCGTCACCGACCGCTTTAATATTAGTAACATCATCATTGTTATCCATCTCATTAGCATAATTTGTTCTTGTTGCTAATAGACGAAGAATAACATGACCAAGATCATCTTTACCGATTTCATTAAAAATAATATTTGCCATTTCTTGTTTTTCTTCATCGTTCATAGCATCTAAACGTTTTCTTATTTCAGGTTCAATATCATTTTTTAAAAAAAATGTAAGAGGATAGGCAGATGATGCGTTCCATGGTATTTCAGTATTCGTATTTTTTACTGTATTTAATAGAATAATAGGATGCGTTATCGTAGGTTTCCATTCACCATTACTATTCGAATCACCCATAAAATACTCTTCTAAGATGCGTTTCATAACACGATCAAAATCATGTCGATAAAGAGCAAACATTGGGTCAAGCTGTTCAATTTCTACAATCGAATCTTCACTAAGAAGTTCTTCATGCTCTCTTCCAATTACATTGATTGAATCAATAATAAATTCATTAATTTCCTCAAAAAACTGTTCTACTTCGGCACGATTCATTCCACCGCGTTGTTTACGCTGTTTGCGTTGTTTGCGTTGCTTGCGTGTTCTTACACGTATGGACGGCATACTCTATGATATGATTATATAAAACCATGCAATAGAATATAATAAGAGCAATTTAGTTGCCTGATCCGCCCATGAGCATCTTTGACAAGTCGGGCATGTCTCCACCACGCTTGCGCGAGTGACGACGAGATGACTTGGCCATTGACTTACGCATCAGCTTGAAGGTGCCCTTCTTTGGCTTGTAGCCCATGGCAAAGAGGTGCTTGATGGCCTTCTTGCCCGCGGCATGCTTCTTGCGTGAAATGATGCGACCGTGGTGCTTCATGAGATCTTTCTTCTTCAGACCGCCGGATGTATGCTTAGCAGTTCCGTGCCATACTTCGGCTTTTGAGCCAGTTGCTTTGATATGTGACATTTCTAAATAGTGTTTATATATTTTTTCCACGCAGTTTCATAAAAAATTGAATAGATAAATAGATGAATCGGAAGGTAACCATGGAGGACGAAGATTCGTTGGAGACTTCATTAGAGCATCTGGATGAGCTTGATAATTACGAGCAGCTTCTTGTGCTAAATCAAGAAATTGCACTTATCTCTTATCATAATTATGATCCACCAGATGATTGGTATCAACACCGGATTCAAAAGATCCAGACCTATTTCGAGCTTGATTGGGATGGTATGATACAGCGATTCCAAAATAAAAACCCTATGATTGTTGAAGGATCAACACATATACAACAAATGTTGTATGAATTACTGGAGGAATGGTCTACTTCACCCGCCTTCAATTTGACTGTATATCATCGTGTTCTGAAACTCATTCTAGAATTATGGCAGTTCTATCAATCCAATTATATTGGGGGTGAGAAAGATGAGGATATGATCGACTTGATTGAGCAAATGACCCATATGAGTTCATAATCATGATCATATCTTTATTTTTATTGCATTATCCATAAGAACCTAAACAGTATAATCGATAAAATAATAGAAATGACACAAAAAATTGAAATCCAAAAAACCGAAAAGAAAACGAACCCAGTCATGACCATTACTTATTTCAAGAACGAAGATGGGCACTTTGTGTGCCCTGAATGCAATGTTGTCAAGAAGCGCCAGAATTCAATGCATTATCACATGAAGAAACATCTCGAAGAACTTGATCATGTCTGCAAAGTATGTAAAAAGGGGTTTCTTCAGAAACAAACACTGGATCTTCATGTGAGATCGAAGCATCCAGATCAATTGGAGCAAAAACAGGCAAAGTTTAGTTGTCCCTTTGATAATTGTGAATTCAGTGCGATTACAAAAGGAAACTGTGTCATTCATTGCCTTCGGGTTCATTACCAGGAGGAAATTAATGAAGTTATGATGATTGATGAAGAGACAAAACTCATTTGCTGCACTGGATGTGATGATACTTTTACATCGAGTGGTAGCTTTTATTATCATTGCAAAAAATGTCTTGATGTGGGAAAGAACGACGTCTTTGAAAAAATAAAGGAACTGATATGAAAGTCCTATTATTTATTTTTTACAGGTCGGATGACCATAATCCTCACATGCTACGCAATACTGATTGGTTTCTGTTTGCTCGATCAATCCACAATGAATGCAACCAATTCCAAATTGTTTGCACCATTTTCGAAAGCATCGAATGTGCATTTGATGACCGCATGGCACTTCCATGCGCGCCCATGTCATGATTTCATTATTCGAAATGCGAATTGGTTGCTCGATTAGTAAACATATTTCACACTTCCAGGTTTTTTCATTTTGAAGAAGTTTTGCGTAATTGCTGCACTCATTGCATTCATCATTCATATATTGGTGTGACATGCTTACATATGGTGCATCCATCTATCTAGATTCAATTTTTTATAGATTCGGATAACGCGCGAAAGATAGATTGCTGATTGATGGTATAGATTTATTACTCCTCATGAGCTTCCAACATTTTTACGAGAGAAAAAAGATGATATCCTCCCGCTCCAAAGGCAAGTAATAACAGGAGCTCATAGGCCGAGCGAGGTGTCTCCTTCTTATGATATCCAATGTAAAGTAAGAGGGGTGCAACTAGTAGAACATGAATCGCATTAATCCAGGCATTCGACGAGTTAGCACGTAAACGTGTGAACAGTCGGAAGCTATGATACAGTAAAATAATCATACCGATAGCAAATACCGACATGTATACCCAGTGAGGAGTATCCGCCCGTTTGAATCCGATAAAGAGCAGAAACGGGACAATAATAATCAAATGAAAGATGGCAAGAACAAAGTGGGAGTCCATTTCTAATTGAAGAGGATAAAATTTGAAAGATAATAGAAGAGAGAAATGGCCATGATCTATTTCGCCACTGCCATGAACATGGATTATATGCAAAAAGAAATCAAACGGCTTCAGACTGTATTTAGGTGTAAGATCTGCAAACAACAATATGAAAAAGACTGGTGCAAGGCCGATGAATCTACCTGTTTCTTTTGTCATCGATATTCTCCCACTCTTCATACCCGAATGATGATCCTCCGTGATATGGAATGGTGTTACATTCGGTCAGGATCGGAAGATCGTAATCAATATTATCACATCTTTAACAAGAATCTACACTTATGGTGTAATCATTTCCATATTTCACAGACAAAGGAGGAGTATGAATACATTCTTGACAAATTCATAGAGTAACATCATTGGGAGGATCTTTCTTAAAATTAAAGGGAGTGGGAATGGGGTAACACTGGCTTGAATAAAAAGGTATTGGCTTTTTTTCTCGTATCATGATATTAATTTCACGTTGCTTGATCACTTTGAGTTCTTCCAGTAATTCTTGTACACGATCATTTTGAGAAGATAAATGCTGACAGGTAGAGGGATGATGTTGTAAGAGAAGTTCACCCTTCAGTGTTTTAATTTCAGAAGAAAGTGTATGAATCAATACGCTTTGCTCATGAACAAGAGATTGTAATGCATCGATCTTTTTATTGAGTTTCGATTCCAAATCTAAGGCAAACCATTCTTCCTCAACAATGGTCGCCATATTACTATAAGATTATAAAATTTATTTAGGTTTATAAATATCGAGAACACGTGCCGAAGGGTCAATGTACTCTGTCACCTCTTTTCCATTAGTCGACCACTTAGGTTGCCAATAACCTGGAATGACTTCTTGACGATTGAAACCAAAAATATTGCAGAATACATTACGATAATAAAAAGCCTCTTTTGTCTGTGGTGTACAATATGGAAATGTGCTTACCGCATATGTCATATCCGAATCTGATACCTTATCCTCTACCCATTCCTGGATGATCTGATACCACGATTTCTCACCCGAAACACCGTCACTGAAAGCCTCCTTCTTACGCCATAAAACGGCATCAGGAAGAAGATCCGTATCCGCAAATGCCTCACGTAGCCACCATTTCTCCATGTGTTTGTAGGTGGGCATACGCATCTTTCTAGGAATATCCCAATAAGCCTTAATAAATTCGGTATCCAATAGTGGAACACGGCCTTCCAGACCCCAACGAGCAATGCAGCGATCCGCGCGCTTCACATCATAATAGTGAATGTTCTTCACATAGTCTTTCGCAGCCATATCAAGTGCCTTACCATTTGGCGCATACCAATTAAATAAATAAGAGGAGCAGACTTCATCTGGACCCTCGCCCACCAGAACTACCTTACAATCTGTCTGTGTCCCAATGTATTTGGATACCAAGTATTGTCCTACGGATGCACGAATCGTTGTGGTATCCCATGACTCAATCGTCTTAATCACATCATGTATGGCATCCAAACCCTCCTGCTGCGTAAAGAAGACCTCGGTATGATTTGAGCCGATATGTTTCGCCACCATACGTGCATACTTCAAATCCGTACCTTCATTCATGCCGCAACAAAAGGTTCGAATGGGTTTACCCAGCATTTTTGCAGACAAGGCCGCAACAAGGCTCGAATCTACACCACCTGACAACAAAAATGCAAGGGGTTTATCGGATGCGAGACGACGTCGCACCGAATTCATAACGGCATCACGAATGCTCTCCAAATGACATCTCGGATCATATTCTGGATCAGTATAGTCATACTCAGGAACATGATCGGACAATGTCTGACATGAAACCGAGTAATAATTCATAAAACCAATCTCATTGATATCATAGACCTGCATAGTACCAGGTGGAAATTCGATCATAGTACCCTCATAGGAGAGTGCACCCTTTAGTTCTGAAGTAAAAAAGAGATTGTCATCTTTCTGGCTCATATACAAAGGGCGAATACCAATTTCATCACGACACGCAATCACCTTCTTCAAATTCTTCAAACGATCGAATTCAAAAAGAACAAAGGCAAATTCACCCTTAACACGGCTACGAATAATCGATGAAAACTCACGTTCATGCTTGGTTTGAAGGAGTTTCATGTAGAGCTCGGGAATCACCATACAGTCATTCTTTGATGCAGGAAGGGCATATTCTTCAATAATATCCTTGAAGTTGTAGATCTCGCCATTGCAGGTAAAGATGATGGTACGCTGTTCATCCTCCAAGATAAAGGGTTGGTTGGAGGAAAAGGTATCGTCCATGATAGCGAGACGATGAAAGCCGATGAGCACATTTTGATAGGTTTCAAAATAGGAGTTATCGGGACCGCGATGGGTCAACTCGCAAAAGTCCTTAAACAGTGCAACAAGATCGAGCTTGGTCTTCTTCAGATTCACGAGTGACCAGATGCCACACATTTCTAACTTTATTTCGATTCGCTTATTTAAACCGTTTTTGGAAAGCATCAAGTGCCATCATGTGATCGGCCTGTGTTACCGCGCATTCCATCCAGCATTGCAAAACTGCGAAGGATTCGCCACATAGAAATAAGCCAGGCATTTCTTTCGGTAATGGTTGCAATGATTTCTTGCTCTCTTCAAAAATATCATATTGTCCTGGTTTCCAATAGGTACATCCTTCTCGCCATGGATGCATTTTAAAAAATAAGGGATCAGGAATGGATCGATCAGGAAATAAATGACGAATATGCTTCATAACCTTGTTAGGGACTTCTTTTTGATTCATCCAATATTTGGCATCATCGCCATCCGTATAGGAAATCATAATCGAGCCACCTCCCATGGGAAGGATGTGCCGAATCGGATCATCTGTTACCGTTTTTGGAAGATCGGAAAACCACGACTTTCCCTTATGTAAGGGGAAAACTGCGTACATTCGAAGAAGGGGCGTCATAATCAGCTTATTTAAAATAGGAAGGGTAGAAACACCTTTGATTCCGCGCATGGCATTGGCATGGAGTGCCATGACGCAGGTCTTGGATTCATAAAATGATCCGTCGCGCGTTTTCAAATGCATCTTATTTTCGACACAGCTTATTTCGGTCACTTCTTGCTCATGTTGAATACTCCCTCTCAAAGATAGAAATTCATCAACCATTGCCTTAATCAAAGAGGAGAGACCCTCGATGCATACATAGAATCCAGAGGATCGTCCCATTTCATAATCAAAGACATAGATTCCATGATCGGCGCGAAGAGTATGCAATTCAGAATGATAGGGAAACATGGAATAGAAATCGCGCGCTTTCTTTTCTCCAAGAATCTTATTCCATAGTTCTGCAAGGGTATGCGATTGTAATACCTCCTTTGGTAGGGATCGAAGTGGTTCTATATAGATGTTATGTAGATGAGAAAATGTGTTGGGATGGGTGGAACCTGCATGGAGATAATTAGATTCGGGAGGAATGGGAGCCATATGGAGGCCATATTTTTTGAGAAGTGCGATAACCTTTGTATGACTATCCGCAATTCGCCCTGCACCATTTTCCCATTGAATATGACCAACATGAGGCAGCTCCTTATAATAGGTAACTACACGTCCACCATTATATTTGTATTTTTCTAAGATGGTACAACGACAGTGGGGATGTTGTCGAAGAGTTTCTAATCCAGTTCGTAATCCTGCGATGCCTGCACCTACAATAATAAGATCGTATGACATCTCTGATGTATGGTTAGGAAAACCAATCCGTAAATTTAAGAAGAGATCGACAAATAATTTCACAGGTAAGGAAAAACATGACAAATGCACTTAAAAGAATAAAGATGGCATCGGAGCTTTCAGGGGTTGTAGTAATTTTAAACAATTCTAAAAGAGGATCGGTGACACATTTATGATCTTTTAGTAATCTCTGTTCCATTCTTGTAACCATGCATCCTCCACAAATAATATGATGGAAAAATACGAAGGAATAAAAAATGAAATAGATAAGAAGATTCCAATAGGATGGGTAGAAAATATGAATCAGGACATACATAATCACTGCAGAATATACAAGTGAATAATGAAAGCCACGAACAATAAGACCTAATTGTTTTTCATCGGTTTCCCAAAAAAATATAGCACGAAGAATAGCCTCACCACGCGTTTGAATAGTATCCGCGAGTGTGGCTGACATGTGTACTTATCATTTCGATTAGTATTTTTGAATGAAATCTTCACTGTATAATTTTGGAACGAAAGCTAGCGGCAAGAGCCTGTTGTAGTTCTTCCACATCGGTATCCGACTCGTCATCCATCATTGCGGATTGAGCTGCTTCCGAACTCGCCGCTGCAACAGAATGAACCGCCGCTTGTTTCTTTACCTCATCCGTATGGTGTTGTGTGCGAATACGATAATATCGTATCGCATGATGGTCTACACTATGATCAATGCAAGGCACCGCATAGTTGTAGGATTTACTGACTCCAAGAAGAGCATCATTGATCATGGTAATCAAGGCTTGAATTTCTTTGTCCAGATCCGCAAGGAAATTTTCTAGTTGGGGAATGGGAAGAAGGGTAATGTTACGAATGGGACCATCTTGAAAATTCTGCACACGATTGATCAACTCAACAGCCACCATGCGAAAGGCGCCAAAGATCTCTTGCAGTTCAGCATCACGCTTTCGTTTTTTCTCATTGGTAGCCAGTGACTGTCCCCACTTTTTCTCATCCATATCGCCCAAGAGGAATTTGACATGAATGGAAGCGGTCGTCTCCTGATCCATATGACTGCGATACTGACGTGTAGAGATCTCCTGTAGTTCTATGCAAATACGATGGAATTCCAGGAATCGATTCGACACTTCTTTTTTTAGTCCGCGAGGAAACCGAACGAGTTCCCACGCATTGGGAAAGCCACCACACGGGACATCCATAGGATTGCGCGGCATCACACCGCCCGTGCGTTTCATCCATTCGTAATAGTGGGGATTGTGGATCGGACCCGAGGTCACAATCTTACCCGTTATCCAATTCCATGGAGTATTGCAGCTAATGCAATACATTTGATCACATCCGCTGCTCTTCTGGATAAATTCACCACACTTTGGACATGGTTTACAATCAGACTTGATCAGCTCTGCTGTCTCGATGTCCTCTTTCTTGCATTCATGAACAGCATCGTGTGTGTCGCCTTTTACCATAAAGCACTTGGAACAACTGTACCATTCGCATAATCCACACTTCCATGCAGTACTAAGGAAGCCCTGGCAACCGTCATGAGTGCAGCGTCGAATGAACTTCTTCTTTTCTTCCTCTTCTTTCTTCTCCTCGGAGCGGTCAGCACCGCGATGTTCCCAGCGAATATCGTAGGCCATGTTGCCCTTTTCACGAATTTCTTTGCGAATTGCCTCTAATTCGTTGAATCGTTTTGAGATAATTTCAAGACCCTCCTCGGTACGAACAGCGTTTGGACCATAATACGCCACATACGATCGCGTATACTCCGCAGCGATTTTATCTTCGGTCTTCTTTAATTCAGCAATGTCTTTGTGAATTTCCTGAATCATAAGGGCTCGTTCTCTCTCACGTTTCTCTCGTAGCGCCACATCTTGCAGGGGGGGCAGACTAGCTCTTTCGCGATTGATAAGAACTTCCTGGCGATGTTTGAAGTAGGTTTGTTGTAGAAATGTTTTAGTACAGATTTCTTGAAGGGTGGCATCGGTGTAGTTCACACGGCAGTGAAGACAGTGCGCATCTTCGTGTTTGCTCAGAAGATACTGTTCAATGCACTTGGAACAGGCAGACTCTTTGCAAAATTTGCAACTAATTTTCTTTCGAATGACGGAAGTGTACTTGTTGGCGCATACATTGCAGAGTTCAGGCTCCGCGCTGATTGCAGCAGAAGGGTCAATAACAATATTTTTTGCTTTCTTGGACATGTTGGCTAACTTAACCAATTATTTCAAATCGTTCAATTTTTATAATTTATGATTCAATGGGACTTCTCTTTTTATCTATAAGTGGTTTATTTCTTTTATCGGAACCTGAATAATTTGATAATGGCATTTTTGGATGTAAATAGGCTTGAAATGCTTCTTGAACTGCAGACAAATCGCTATCCTTTTCTGACCCTTGCTCTGCCCCTGTTAGAATGTCAAATGCGGTGACATATCCGTGTAGGGCACAGATCATAGAGAGGAGTTCAAATTCTGCCATCTGGGGATGAGAATGGATGACATTGATTTCAGAGGGTAGTGCCTGTTGTCCATTCCAGGTGCAGGAGTGATGTAAGGTATACTTCATTCTTTCCTATGTTCTTTACAAATCTTTAGCCTCAAAAATTGAAATCGAAAGAACTAATAAGAAAGATAGATGCATTCCTATCGCACTCGATTTCAAAAACAGCAAGAGGACACTGAAATGACCGATGCAGCTGAAACACTTATACAAATATCACAGACTCCTCGATATTTGAAAGACCTTCCCATTCGCCAAAATGCCATGAAACGTGCGAGAGAGCTCTTTCCGTCATGCCAAGAGGGAGATACCATTCTCCTAAACTTCTTTGTAGATCGTAATGAGTATGCCTCTGTAAAATACATTCAGAAACAGGATGGACAGATGCAAATACATCGGATTGACGCTCCATATTCCACTATTACCATTCAGTGGACACATCAAGTAACAGATTTTCGGTTTTAAACGAAGTAATAAAAATTGAAACGTATATTTTTCATGTTAAAAGTAACCATGGATTACAAACAAACGATCATTAACGCCCTGGATGTCTTGAGAAAGCGCGATCTCGCTGACAAGCAGCCCTTCAAAGCCCGTGCTTATGCGAATGTCATTGGACAGCTGAAACGAATGGATCAGCCAGTGCAATCGTATGATGATCTCGCTGCTATTCAAGGAATGGGAGACAAAATCGAAAAGAAAATCAAAGAAATTTTGGAGACGGGTTCTCTCCGATCTGCCGAGAAGGCAAAAGAAATGTATCACATTGATGTCCTGGATCAGCTCCAGAACATTTATGGGATTGGACCCGCGAAAGCTACGGAGCTCGTGCAAGCGGGAATTCGAAGCATTCAGCAGCTACGCGATGAAGTTAAGCAGCATCCAAAGATGCTGAATGACAAGCAAAAAGTAGGTCTGAAATATTATGAAGAGTTGCTTGAACGAATTCCGCGTGAAGAAATGATGGAGCATGAGGATGTTGTCAAACACTATGGATCATCCTTATCTATGGAGATCGTTGGCAGTTATCGTCGCGGCGCCCTTAACTCAGGAGACATCGATGTCTTGATCAAGGTGCCAACGGGTACTCCCGCAGCAACCGTAAAGAAACAGCTTGCCGACTATGTTCAGTCCTTGCTTGAAGCAGGATATATTGAAGAAATACTTGCATTAGGGGAACACAAATGCATGGCGATCTGTCGATTAGATGAATCGGGAACGGCGCGGCGATTGGATCTGCTAATGACGCCTGAAGAGGAATATGCGTATGCGCTCCTTTACTTTACGGGATCGGATCGGTTCAATGTGGCATTCAGACAATATGCATTGGATAAGGGATATACGCTGAATGAGCACGTGTTAACCCCTACAAAAGTGGATATTCCTGTACCGCCTTTTATGAAATCCGAGAAGGCGATCTTTGCCTTTCTCAGACTCCGATACATTGATCCTGATCAACGTGTGGACGGAAATCAAATTATTCCTTTATATAGACGACCCGCAATTGCAATTTAAAAACAGAAACAAGATAGGATGAGCTATTTTGTTTTTGATTTGGATGAAACACTGAGTAATCTCTCATCTGTATATTATCATATTATTACGTTAAAAATGAAAAAATATATCGTAAGTCAGCGGGAATATATGGAGCTGTATTATCCTGCTGAATTGCATCAAGAATTAGAAAAAGCCTATGATTTATTTGTGAACGCTGTGTTGAAAGAAGAACAATCCGATAAGCCATTGGGTATTCTTCGGCCTGGTATTCTGGAGGTGATGACTGATTTGGCGATGTTAAAACAAAAGCGAAAGATTATGGATGTTATCATTTATAGTAACAACTCGCATTTGGAAAGTATTCAATTTGTTAGAGATTTAATCAATCGTCATGTGGGAATGGAATTAATTAAAGAGTGTATTTCTCGGTTTCATCCGATACGATTTGAGGATAATCAGACAGATCTACCGATTAAAACATGGCTGGTTCTGAAGCGAATCTTGGTGGAAGGAAATTGCAAGGCACCAAGATCATTAGAGCCGAAGCACATTTATTTTTTTGATGATTTGCGGCATATGGATCTAGAGATTCACTTGAAGGAACGATATTATCGTGTCTCACCTTACACCTTTCGCGCATCTCTTTCACGAATCAATGCATTATATGAGGTCTGTTTACGTGAAGCAAATGTAAGCATTGGACTTCTCCTAATGCATATGATAGATATTGTAGAAATGGGTAATGCTGTTCTTTTTACCAATCCGCTTCAAGGAACCATGCAAGATCTACTTGATGTTTTTGAAAAGGCAGTGGGTGAAACAGGGATGGAAGTTCCGCGGGGCTTTGATGTGGGTATCCTGATGATGAATGATGCCATTCAGGAAGCGGAAAAGTGGAAGAGGAAGAGGAGGTGCACGGTAAAACAACGACGGTATACGGTCAGGAAATAAAGAGAGTAAGTAGGGAAATGAACTTTTTCATCCTATCGTTTATTCTGCTTGTCATATCATTCTTCCTTTCGAAATCTTTTAAAGAATCCTTCGAAGTAAGTACTTGTAATCAGCAAACCAGCTGTCAAACGTGTGCGGGTGCAAATGGATGCAGCTGGTGTCCTACGTCAAACACTTGTTTGAAAAGCACGGATCTAACCACAAATAACCCCGACTGCAATCAAAATAATACAATCTCTTCTGCATTCTCGTGTCCTTCTGCTCAAACCACACAGCCTGATATTGCCCGATCTCTTACTAGTGATTCCTTGTATCAGAATCAAGTGGCAGATCGAGTCCGACCACCGAATGCCTATTCCAATCCTGATATGGAATATTCAAATGAGACAGTGATGGCAGAATTACATGATGTTCGAGAGCAAATTAAGAGTGGTCAAGCAATGCTTCCTGAAGTCGTTCAACAACAATTTTTACAGATGAAAAATATGAATGCACTAGCATAATGCACAAATTTAGAAGAAGGATTAAAAATGAAAACATTCAAAAAAATGAAAAATTGACGAATCTAGATTCTAAATTAGATAACAAACCCATCCATGTCTCTCGAATTCCGCAATCAATCCCTTATCAATCTATCCAAAATCACAGTAGATGGTATGACTACCCAGAAGCTCGACTTTCTGGGAACGATCCATGTATATGGTATGACATACTTCAATGTATTTCGCCGTTACAACAGTGTCTACGAGATTGTACTGGAAGACTATTATAGTGACTTCCATTACCATAAGGACTACACAATTCGTCAATCATTGCAGCGAATTCTGTGTCTGAATGATGAACAGATGAAAGACTTTCATATCATTTACGCGATTTCATTGAAGCATGGTGCGTACATGACGGATTGGCACAATCTGTCAAACATGCGCTGGTCAGAGGTTCAAGCAAAGTATCAGGGAGTCTTGCTGAATGTGGGTGGAATCTTGAAGGAATATCATGAATCGATCTTAAAAGAGGAGCCATCATCTCCTCAAGTAGAGAATCGTCCAGTTACGATTCCAAATGCGCCAATTCGCCCAGCGTATCAATCACGCCCCGCAAATATTGTAGTGGAAACGGGTTGTGCAGATGTTCTTCAGAGACTGCGTTGTCAGAAGAGACTCACCGATCGCTTTGAAGAAATGGAAAATAAAAAGCGAACGTGGACGCAATTGTCTGAGTCTGAGTCTGAGTCTAACGAAGACGAAGACGAAGAGGATGAGGAGGACGAAGACGATGAGGAGGACGAAGAGGAAGAGGAAGAGGAAGAGGAAGAGGAAGAGGAGGAAGAAGACGAAGAGGATGAGGAGGATGAGGAGGGCGAAGAGGACGAAGAGGACGAAGAGGATGTGTACTTGATCTTGCGCAATGGAACCAAGATTCAACGCAAATAAACAATCAAAAAACAAAAATAAACCCTATTTTTGTTTTAGGAGATATAAGAGGATGCATTAGTAACCACCACATTTGGTTGTGGATGAGAAGTGCAGAAGTTATGCCCCATGTTATTGAATAATAGGGAGTCAGTAGTCGGTTTCGCAAAGAATTCAGAGGGAGTCTTGGATGGTTCCATAAATTGCCGCAAGGAACGAGATTCCTCAGTAGGAACTGCAGTGGATGCACATCTTTTTCCTAAATAAGACGGCGGAAGATGGATATTTTTAACAATACTCACTGTGACGATATAATGATCAATCTGAAGCGTCGTGCTATGCTGCCGAATCAGATTTTGCTCAATGAGTGGCGTCACATGATCACAGAACTGCTTGGTCTGATCCATTACAATTTCGGTTAAGGATGACATGGTTAGCGTTTGTTTAACATAGAATCCAAATCAAATTTATTTACGAACCACGCAATACAACATAGCAGGGTTTAATACACCTCCATCCAAATCAAAGAAATCCGCTTCATTCCATTCATTTGCATGAGCGACAGAGCGATCCTCATATAAGGTACTGTAATCAAATACAGAGAGGCATGCATAGTAACAGGCTGATCGAAATTGTCCCTCTGCGTTAAACCAGTAATCGTCACTGTTGGGTGCACGTAGAAATCCATACATTGTTCCTAGTGTAGGAATCATATGAAAAAGATTACGCCGCACAATATAAAGATTATTCTTTCGAAGAGTTAAAATATATCTCCCATAATGCAAATAGCGCCAAAGAGCTGCTTGATAGGTCATCGTCTCTGTTTCATGAGGCAACCACTCTGTTTCACAAGGAGAATACTCTGCCAAAATGCGCTCAATATTAGGAATTACATCATCGGAAATAATGGTTGTCATAAAATATGTCAGAACCGATTGATCTGTTATGGGAATCTTGGAGAGCTGAAGCTCTTCTTTGATCATGACTACTCTCGCCCGAATTTCTTCTTCTGTCCAGTACAGCCAATGAAAATCAATAGGTTTTGCATAAATGCTATCCGTTCGTGCGCGGACAATGTAGTCATATTGGAATCCGCCGATTTGTTCATAGTGACACATCTTCATGTAGGCCAACTGCAGTTGAAAGTACTCAATCATAGACCCGCTATGGCGTAGATAATCCTTCCAATTATTTCCGATGATCATGTTCTTGAGCTGGGTTTCACGGTGTGCGATCCATTCTTGATGATCTTGGATCGCGAACCATTCAATGGAAATTAAGTGACTACCAAATTGGTCGTAAAACCAGTTTGTCCAGGAATCATTGGACTCTTGTGTATCATTTTGCACACATAGAATAACATCAACTCCTTCGCGTATTAGGTGTTTCTTATGGTAGCTCATGGTTTTTTTGATGGTGCGCAGAGCGCCTGTTAGGATGATACAGGTTCGCATTTGTTATAGAATCGAATGGTGGATTTAAGTCAATGATTTTTCAAGTATATCTTGTACACGTTGAAGACGAACCTTAATTTCTTCTAGATCTGAAAGTCTACTCTGGATCGCACTAATTTCTTCTTGAGCGGCATTCAGATCATTTAAGATTTTTTGGATATCAAATGAATTGGTAGTGGAGTGGGATCCAGAGTCGGACTCCGAATCGGACTCTTCATCTGGCAACCGAAAATAATATTCAGAGGCGGCAGATCGCATTTCCGCGGTAGGAGTATCAGGTACAACCAACACCCATCTTCCTTGTTGTTCGATAACAATGCCAAGAATGCGAGGTTTTACTGGATCAACCACAACATTTGTCCCTTTAATGACTATATAATTTCCTTTTTTAACACAATCAAATGTATCTTCATCGTTATCACTCATATTAACGATAATAGACCATAAATCTTTATACTAAAATTGAAAGGAATTGAGTGATATTGAATAGGTAATTAGACAATCATGGATCAATGTGTATCCCATGTTACAGGTATCATTATGATTGTAGTTTGCTTGTTAGTAGTTCTATATTCTGAGCATGAATATGCAGTAAGAGAGCATCGTCATTTACGAGAAAAAGCTCTTTTACTGGAGGAAAAACAATTGGTAGTATCCATGTATCATGAAGTTCAAAAAGCGGTATGTGTAGTGATCAACATGGAACAGGTTCTTCCGCTATCCAAACAAATGTTTAGTAATATTTCGTATTTCTGTACAAATTTACAGAGATAAGATGAGGTAACTGATTATTTTTTATAGCCGTGTATTCTGAAATTCTTTATGAATAATGGATTGGATATCTTGTAAGGGGATATCAAAGTAGGGGGCAGGTTGTCCGCGTAAACCACGTGGACCGACTGGACCAGCCGATCCTGCGGGACCGGCGAGGCCAGGTAGACCCATTGGACCAGGTGAACCATCTTTACCAGGTGGACCTGCTGGTCCATCCATACCAGGCAATCCTGCAGGACCTGCGGGTCCGGCTATACCACCTGGACCCATTGAACCTGCAGGTCCTGCGGGGCCGACTGGACCAGCGGGACCGACTGGACCAGGAGGACCGGCCACACCATCTGCAGCACCGCCAGCTGGACCTGCAGGACCGGCTGGCCCCGCAGGACCAGCGGGACCGACAGAACCGGCGGGACCAGCTGGACCAGCTGATCCAACTGCGCCAGCGGGGCCAGGTAGACCAGGTTTGCCATCTGCACCAGCTGGTCCAGGAGGACCAGGTAGCTTGCAACAGGTGTATTGATATTGATAGGTTCCCTGTCCACTACGTATGAGATGAATCTGTGAAATGGCTTCGTCTGCTCGACAATTCATGGCATGGCGGTCAAGATAAACGGCATTACCACCACCTTCATCATTAAAGGGTGTTGTTACGGCTCGGCATTTATTGCCTCGGCATCCTTTAACATGAACATCATCTTGCATACTTGCCCATGCAGCCATATCTGCTTTAATGGTGCGCACATTGCCTGCACCACAATTAGGCCATTTATGGTCTGTATCGTTACAGTATACTACATTTCCACCATTAGGTGATTTTTGGTACCATTTTTCAGTACCATTTGCAGGATAGACAGTTCCGTCTGCGCTACATCCCGCATCGAGCCACATTTTTTGAAGACATGCGTCGGAGACTGAACTAGCAAGAGTATCATCAGTCACACCTGCACATGGATCAGAATCAAATCCTTCGCTATGGCGATAGGCCATAGTAACGATTACTGCAATAAGTAATACTATCAAATAGTACAGCATTATTCTATTTAGTAGTATTTTTCTAAAATTGATCTATCTCTTAAAATAAATAGGCTACAAATATGTCAAAACGCAAACTTCGAATCGCACACGTAGAGGAAAAGGAAAAATCCCTTGCAAGTCTTTTGGAATCCTATCGTGAACAAGAGTATCTGCCCAACTATGTTTTCTCTGATCTTCTTCATGTATCCTTTCCAAATGCAACCATTACTCACAGTTATTCAGGACAGCATCACATGATTAAAATGCCCATTCGTGATCTGCTTCAGGCACCCATCTCCAATTGGCAATATAATCGCCCAGCCGATCGAGCCCGTTCAGAAGACATTGCCCATTTCATTGTAAGTTCAAAGAAGCCCGTGGATACACTAATCTATGTCAGCTTCAATAACAAGAAACAGTCGTATGATGTAGTTGATGGAATTCATCGATATACTGCTCTTAAAATTGTGGAAGAAAGGTCGAAGCACATGGATTTAATTTCAGATGAATTTGGCGAAGACATGACATGGCTCTTTAATTCCGTCATCTTCATTAATGTTCGCCTAAATTCTCCTGAAGAAGAGCTCATTGGACTGTTCAAGTCCTTGAATAAGAGCAATCCGATTCCCGAGTTGTATGTGCGTGATTTGGTGAAGGATAAGCGGGAATGCATTGAGATGTTGACGATAAAATGGCAGAATCAGTATAAGGCTCACTTCTCTACAACGAATAAACCACAGCGACCCAATATTAATCGTGATCGATTTATGGATCTGTTGGATGCCGTCTATGATAAATATCATGTGACAGAAGAAACAAAGGATAAGTTGGAACAAAAAATAGTGCAAGCAAATCTGAACATTTCGCAAAATGTGCCGAAAAAGTTACCGACTAGTATTCAGGATAAATGTAAGATGACAGGATGTTGGCTCTTTGTGTACACTTGCGATGAACTGGTGAAAATGGTATAAAAATAAGAATAAGATTCGTATTTTTATCGTTCAGGTATATCGAATGATGATTATATATTAAAATTTGATGTAAAGTTCAGCTTAAAAATAAGCAAAACCATGAATCCACACTTCTTTATTTCCAACTGTTTAGAAAACATTGTATATAGTATCTGTCTATTCTTCTTGATGTCTACTTTCATTCTTGCGATTATGTTCATAACTGATATTCCTCCTTCAGAACATCCAATCTGCCGAGAAGTCTGCCTTCGACAGTGCAATTTCAATGCCATCTGTGAATTCACCTGCTATAATGATTGTCTAAAAGAGATTGATTACATACTTGCATCAATCCATAATCCATAAATAGTACATAGTAGTATTTTTATTGACACAGATTATTTCTACACTATTAATAGAAATGTCATCATATAAAAGAAATACGCGAAAATCGTACGGAGGTAGCATTCAAAATAATTTGAAAGCACAGGAAAACATTTTAAAGAAATTAAAGCTGAATCTAAAATGGAAAAATGTGCGTCAATTTACACATGCCCAACGAGCAGAATTTCCACAAAAAATTGCCAATCAACAAAAAGTGGTAAATGAATTGCGAAAATTAGCAGCTAGTACTACTAAAATAAATAATGCTGTTACTGTGATTAAAAATAATGTTACCCAAACCTCAAATGCAGTCAATCGTATCAATCAGGTAGCAGAACAGCTCAGCCCGGCTAGCGCTCAAAATGCGGTTACAACTAGTGCAGTTGTAACCGCAAATGTAGCTGTTAATAAATCAAAAGAGCTTGTCGCATTAGCAATGAGTGTTGCAAATCGTGCCAATACATTATCAAAAAAGATTCATTCTATGACTGGCGGAAAACGTAATCGCCGCACACGTCGTAATTAATTCCGCAGAAAAGGCGATACTTTCCTACTAGCAATGCATGGTTTTACAAAGATTAGTTGCGAAACCATGTATTCTTTTACTTGAAACAGCGTAGAGGGCATAACGAACCCATTTATTATTTTTTCACCACCACATTTTGCAGCTTAATCTCACATGCTGGTATATACTTTGAAATACCCTTAATGTATTTAATGACACCCTTCTTGATCACAGCAGAATCCTTGATGCACGACATCACATTGGTACGTATGGTATCCTTGGATAACTTATGATATCCACTTAACAAATCAACGAGTTCTCGTACTTCGATCTCATCACCAGGTATGCAAACGCGCATGATCGACTTGATCCAGATTTTCTCTTTTTCCTCCCCCGAATCACGAAAGACATCCTCTGGAATCTCCAAGGGGCGGGAAGAAGACTCCACTTCTTCTGCATTGCGTGCCTTCTTCAACATGCGATCCAGACGATCCTCGGATTCATCGAGAAGATCTGTTGTCCAACGAGACAACTCATCCATATGTGACTTATGACGACGCCATTCTGTGCGACGCTTCGACAACTCTTCAATCGCCTTCTCCAGTTCACGAACGATCTCCGCACGATCAAACCCAACGGTCTCTTCTTTGTAGTACTCCCACCAGATGCGAAAGAGAGACTGGAGCATACCAAATACTTTGTGCTCCTCCTCGCCGCAAAATTCTTCAAACTTGTTAATGTAAATCATCATCTTATCTCCGTCAAACTCAGTCACAAGAGAGCCGCCTGAACTCTTACCATAAATGTCGGTTGTCTTACTGATCATGACACCAATCTTGGCTTGCGGATTCTCCTTCAAATCTCTCAAAAACTTATCTACCTCTGCTTTGGGAACGGTGGCAGTATAGTTCTTGAGTTCAAACATGACCACGTGCCCCTCAAGCTCCACGGAGAAATCCATCTCATGTCCGCTTCCAAGATGGGTCTGGTGCAACTTGAACCCGCGACAGAGACCATAGTTACGCTTTAACTTTTCACCGAATTGCTCTTCATAATCTGAACCCTTGGTTTTAACGTTTGCAGCGCGTTTTCCAAGGGTAGAGGATAGCTTACCAATCTCTTCCGATTGCTTGACAATGCTCTCTTGCAGCTTCTGATAGGCCGCCTCCATCTTGACCAGTTGATCCTCTTTGGAGGCAACGATCTTTTGCATCATGGCTTCCGTTCTTGTTGTGGCATCTTGAATATCCTTGTCGCGAGATTCCTCGAGAACCATTCGGCGAGTTTCGAGTGAATCGTATCGCGCTGTAAGGAGTTCATGATCTTTTCGAAGGAGACGGATTTTCTCTTCCCACTCCTTGGTACATGTCTCTCGTTCCACTCCTTGTGCAATCTTCATTTTTTCCAGGTATTCATCTCCAATCTTGTTCTTTTCTTGTGTAATTAGTTGGAGTTCTTCGGCAAGTTTGGCAAGGCGTTCATTGTATTGGATGTGAATTTTTTGAATTTCCGCATCTTTGGTTTCGGTAATTTTACGAACATCATCGTGTGATCGTCTGGTTTTAATCGATTGTTGTATGGTGGCTCCAATATATAATGCTTCTTCCACTTCTTCAGAGCTTCCACGGATAAACACGGAAGGTATCTCAAATGTATCTCGTATGTGTACATTGAGCTGTTTGAGCGGATGGGTGCGAACACGCTGGTTCATTACTACATATATCGTGGGTTTTGTTTATGCTGAAATAGCAAATTAAAAATTGAAGATCAAGCAAATGGAAATAAAGAATTATCCCAAATACAATATGTCTATTTCCATGAAAGCTGGTTCCCGCAATGAGGCAGGATTTGTCAATAATCTTGATCGCAAGGGATTCACGCAGAATAAGGGTCTGTCTGAAATTGTTGCGAATGCATCTGATGCTGGTGCATCATATGTTATGTTCCAGATCAGCGGCAATGTTATCAAAATCTGGGATGATGGTAAGGGCATGACACTTGAAAAGATCCAACATATGTATGATTCAGAGCGTGAGAATCATACTACCGAGGAAACCATGGGTGTATCTGGTGTCGGTGGATTGATCTCGCTCTATATCCTGTCCAAGGATGATGATGGGGCGGCGCGCCCTTCTATGACGTACACCAAATCGGAGCATGGTCCCTACTTAATGAGTATTGCACCGTGGGATGTTATTAAACAGGAGGTGAGATATGATGGAATGGTTGATATTGAATCCATGACGGAAGAACAGATGGCAACTTTCCACAAAGAAACTGTAGAAAAATTCAAGATCTCAGGAACAACCCATGCAATCCCCTACAGTGATGGATTAGCTGCGATTCTTATCGAGCAGTTTCAAGATAAGCCGAACACCGAGATTATTCCCTATGAATCTCGATTGTCCGTGATATTTGGGAAAACACCCATTGATCTCTTCTTGGATAAAGGAGATGGAACACCTGTGTTAAAGCTCAAGAAATATGACTATATGTCAGGTAAAAACAATGAGTACTATGTTGGGAAGAATGAGGAGCGCATTCATTTCATTCAAGATGAGAATGGAATTCAACAGAGTTTGTGGTACGATGACGTGGCGGAAAGTTGGATGGCGTTTCATAATCGAAAGAAGACGACAGAACGTGATATCTCACCTACACCGTTTCTTCCAACCTATAAAACAATTGGTATTCTCACGATTACAACTGCCATGCGAATTGATCCTCAGATCTTTGACCCGTTGAATCCGGTTCTTTTAGATTCTGCTTCGCTGACCTTAAATGCATATGACAGCATATTCTTCGATTCTGCACATGGCCATGGAGAGAAGCTAAAATCCTTCTTTGGAAAGACTGTGTTAAATCGAAACACACAACGAATTACAGGGTGGTCTCTGAAAGGGGATAGCACGGGTGTATCTCGTGGAGGTGCAAAGTCTCTCTTGGAGATGGTGCATCTTCGATGCGAATTATCGTATCACACTTACTCGGCGCAAAACAACAAAATGGATGAAATATTGGGAATTCAACAAAATAAAAATCAGCACCAAAATGTGTTTCCACTTCATCTGGAGAGAATGATTGGATATTTGCGATCTCGACATTTTGAGAAAATCAGAATGTATTTCAAAGGTGTAGTGGATGCGAAGAATTCGCCGAAACGAGTTCTCCCACCCATTGCTTCTGTCCCTGTTCTTTCAGAGTCAGAGTCAGATTCAGAACAGAGTGATGTATCAGAAGAAGTTCAAGAAGAACCATCTGAAGTGCAGGAAGAAGAGCCAAAAGAGGTACCATTCGAACAGCCTCAAACGATCTCGATACAAAATGAAACTTCAGTTAATCTAAAATCAGGTGCTCTCCTTCATTCCGAAGAAAGACCCCGTGATCACTATTCTCCGAGGCTTACCCAGTCGATTGAAGAATCGCGACGAGACTACTTGGATGCGGCGGCACGTCTCAAAGCGTTTGCGGAGGATCCGAACTTTGTGACGATGGGAGGAAATACACTACTAGACTTTATTATTCAGTACATTGAAAAATCAGATGGAAGGTACTCGGGTCATTATTAACGAGCTGGTAATTCTTTTAAAATACGATCTTTAATCTTGAATAATTTTGATTCTATTTTTATTAATTTTCTCATTCTAGTTTCTTCCCAATGTTGTTCATCATTGCCCATTTTATCTAAATGTGCATTTAAACGTATATTACACATTTCAGGGTAGATGCCATTTATTACATTTATTTACAAAATAGACAGGTGCACATTTTATGGAAAATATGTATTTCAACAGATATCAGACGATCATGAAGGATTAGATGATGAAATTCGAGGAATTCTACTCAAAGGAGTGAATGCATTTCGAAAAATGAAAAATCTAGACCCTATCAAAAAAATAATGATTGGTATTATGTCGTATTCATTCGATCATTTTGCACCATGTTTTTCTAGTGAAAAGGAAATTCAGGCATTTGATTTTTATTGCGAGGATGTAAATTATTATGAACATAACATGTACATCAATGGTATAAAATTGATGTTTAATCTTGAATAATAAGAGGTATTGATGATTGTTTATGTATTACGATTGAAAGAGAATCGATTTTATATTTCAAAAACAAATAATATAAAAAAATGCTATCGAGATCATCTGAATGGCACAGTGTGTGCCTGGACAAGAATGTATTCGCCACTATTAATGGAAAAAGTTATTCCCAATGTTGGGGATGAGATGGTTGATATTCTTGTAAAAGAGTACATGCTCCAATATGGAGTAAACAATGTACGTGGTGGCCGATTCCAAGATATCATCTTGGATGAGAAAGAGTTATGGTCAGCATTTATGTATTGTAATCATTGTCATATCATTGGACATGATATCAATATATGTCCAATGTTACCTCCTTCTTATCCCCTGCTAAATCTTGAAAGTATATATTATGTATATGAATTAATGAAAAAGCAGGATGCGATGGATGGTTGTTATAAATGTGGAAGATTGGGGCATAATGGATGGGATTGCTTTGCGGCTATGTTTACATAATAAAAATGGTACCCTCTGCGGATACCATTTTTATTTTGTTTTTATTTTTGATTGCAATATTTTTATATAGTTGTAAACTTGTCGCAGCCTGTTGCATGACGCAATGTAGGGATATTTCTCATTTTCCAGTCTGTACCAACCGCTTTTTCAGACATAATATACATATCTCCTGGATGCAAGGGCACCACAATGCGCTCACCAATGGCATCGCCCTTATAGAACCATTGATAATGCATTGGCATTGATGAGTGTCCAATACGTACACCAACCACTTTGCGACGCTCCGAATCTCCATGAAAACCAATACCACATTTTCGCGTGTCGTAGTAATAATTTGACTCGACTTTGAGATTTTCTCCTTTGGGATGCAGCGCCGCAATTTGATCCAGAAGTAATTTCATGAGAGGGACTTCATCATACCCTACGATGCGTCCCATTTTGTTTTCGTAATCGGGTTCACGGCTCTCCTCATCAAAGCACAGATTCCAGCGCGCATGCTTATTCACAACACGACCATACATAAACGCATGTTTATCATAAACCAGGCGTTTTTGTTCTTCGAACAGGGTGAGTTGATCATTCAGAAAGTAATTCACAGCGCCGCGAATAACCAAGAGATACGCGCCGAGATCGGTCTCTGCCCCTTGTGAAAGATCAATCAATTCGCAAGGACACTCGAGTTCCGTCATAAATGTTTCAATCGTTTGCAGATCCTCCAACTGGAATCCTTGGCCAACGGGTACCAATTGTCCGATTTGCTCCATGCCTTTGTGATTTTCGGCCATATCGCCGAAGGTAAGGGTGATTAATTCGTTCGACATGTTTGGAGACTTAACTTTTTTTTTTTATATTTTTATTTTTTCAATTTTATTTTATAATTTTTGACTATCTGCCAGACCACACTTTTATGAGTGATAAATGTGTATATTTTTCCCGTTGATCAAAGGTTACACCCCATGGGCAATAGTCATGTATATCCCCAAATAATGAATTCTTTACTTCACTTTTTTGTAATAAACATGCAATTACTCTTTCAAAATTACAACGGTTACTTCTATTCAATACATGCATTAATAATTTACTAAGATCATATTTTTTATGAATAGAAGATAAATAATCATGCGTAATGATGCACATGCCTCCAAAACATCCCTTCCATAAATGTTTGCTTTCATAAAATGTGTTTAATTCTGCATCATTAAAAACATTAATCATTTTTTTCTCTTCTTCTATTTTATCCCAATCATGTCCGAAATCCCATAATATTTTATAATTGTCTACAGTAAAATCGATATATTTATTGATAAATACAGAATCATGAAGTATAACGGCAATGTCAAATAATTTATGATGTAAATAGTAATAATAGGGTAACAATTCACCTCTTTTGGGATATTCACTCTGTATGACTGTTGTTTTATATAAATTCTTTTTGGTGATGCATTCATAATTGCTATTATCGTCAATAATAATAATTTTATTTTCCGGATAGTATTTTCTAATAGAATTATAACAATGAACCCAATAGATATTTGTTAATTGATCAATTACGTGTCTTAGTATAATAAATCCAACTTCCACCATATTAAATATAGTACATATATTTTTATAACAATAATAACATCAATTACTATAAAAATATTTAAAATGTGTAAAATGAAATTAAAAGTCTTTTTTGATATGATCTTTGAGCACCATTACATTCATATGAAGAACTTTCAAATCATGAATCTTATTCTGATCTTTGTATTCTTTCATTACGTGTTCCAATGATTTTAGAAGATTATCAACGGATTTTTTATAGGCTTCTACCTTATAATCGTATCCTTTTGCCTTCATGAGAACCATCCATCCAAGTTCTTCAAACATTCGCTTATGCCACGAATGCAAACTGTGAAATGTCGCAGCATGCTTCGGAAGCTTCATTGTCTTGTTGCGTCGAGCCATTCTATACTATATCGTTCGATTTTTTTCTCCGATCCAGAAAATGAGAACGAATCAGATTGATGACTTTCGCGATACATTTTTCAGAAATGTGATTGAAGAGGCGAAGAAACAAGAGGATGCGAAACGATTAATGCAGTCAAAATGTACACATCACTATGGTCTTGTATTAGAGTCTTATCCAAATGGATATCAACAACGAGCCTGTACAAAATGCGGTCACAGTGATGTACGTAAATTAGAAGTATGGGAAGGAACAAAGAACTGCGTAATTTCCTAAATTCTAAATTCGTATACGGTAAGTATAATGTTTGAGTGGTTTACTGAGTTGATAACCTGGATTATTTCCTTCTTCTATTCTCTATTTGGCTGGGATGCCAAGAAAGTGACATTTGAGGATCAGAAGGGTGGAAATGTAGTTGTTCAGGATGCAGCCGCTCTTCTTCCCACCGACGAGACAAAGATGGAGTAAGATAATTAACTAAGAAAAATGAATTGGTAAACGGTAACAACTAAGCGGATTTATTCCTCTTTGTTGTCACATATTTCGAAGAGCATCGTCAGCATCTTTCGTTTTTCTTCTGCTTTCGCATTTACCATCTCATCGATATTTATTGTTTTTGAATGTTCTGCTGCCAATCGTAAGTGATAGACCTGTACCACCTTTGTTTGACCCATGCGTACTGCCCGTGCAATGGCTTGATCCATCAATGCTGCCGTCCACCATGGGCTGACAAAGATGATACGATCATATTCTTGGAGATTAAGTCCTACACCGCCTGCTTGGAGCTGTAGTAATAGCACGGTAGTTTCTGTTGTTTCTTTTGATTTTTTAAGGACGGTTGTGCGTTCTGCCTGATTCATAGAGCCATTGTACATCAGAATGTTTTCATCTTTCACCAGCTTTTGTTTGAGTAAGAACTCATGAAGGATCGACATCTCATCGTTGAATTGGCAGAAGAGGATATACTTATGCACATCGTTATCGTCATCATTTTCCATAATCATTTGAATTGCCTCCAGCTTGGCACTGGGTGCAGTCCAGTTTGGACGATCGTAGGATGGGTCACTTCTTCGCTTTGAGTTAATGTATACCTGTGGATGTACTGAGATCTGACGTAGGCGAAGAAGAAGGAGGAATGCCTCGCTGCTACTGAGGAGTTCTTTTGAGTACTTTGCAATTAAGGGTTCAGTCGCTCCTTGTACGCCTTGGTAAAACTCTTCCTCTTCGTCTGATTGAAACTCAAGGACAAGTTCGATAATCTCTGGGATGGGAGGTGCTCCCTTAATCACCGAACGAAGTGAATTCAGAGAGCGATGAATCACAATTTGAGGAAGAAGGGCAAGAAACCGCGGTTCCCAGCGCCATAATCTAGAGCATGGTACACCGATAAACGCGAGAAGGCTTATAATATCCTTTAGGGAATTGACCAGCGGAGTTCCCGTTACTGCCCACCGAATGGGTGCCTGAAGTCGTCGTGCATATACGGCCACATCGCCATCTCCATTACGAATCTTATGTGCTTCATCTAACACGACGCGATCCCATATTCTCTTAAATAATGAGATTCGATGATACAACTTCTCATAATTACTGATGTAGACTGCAACTTCGGCATCCACATTAGGATTCTTACACTCCCATTCGCCTTTCTTGCTTACTTCAAACACGGCTATACCAGCTTTTTGGCAGACAGATGACCATGTGTCAATCATGGCAAGAGGAGCAATCAGAAGAGTTGCATCCTTTGGATGATTCAGCATGACAGATACGATTTGAATCGTCTTCCCTAGACCCATATCATCACATTGGAATCCACCATAGACCTTAACAGTCTCATTTGTATCATTCATAGGCACACGTGTGCCTTTTGTCTCTTTTTGGAGCATCCATCGAACGCCATCGAGTTGATGTTGGAAGTATGTAAAGCCATCCCACAGCGGAGAAATGCGCGTCATGATGACACGTTGTTACCAAAAATAAGATTGGTTCTTATTTCAAATTTTTTTGGTATAGTCATTTTGTGATTCATCTAATATGATTCTTCTAATTGAATTATTCAAAGTCGATCTTCGTCGGCATCTTCATGATCATGAAGCGCCATCAGTTCAGCAGTAAAACGTTGAAACTCTACACGTGCATTTTCGTCTGCTTCTTCGGCAGGCAGCGCCTGAAATTCATCAATGAAACGTTGGATCGCTGCTCGTGTTTCTTGTCTATTTGCCACATCGTGTTCTGTGTCAAGTCTCTCAAATTCACTCGTCAAGCGTTGAATGGCCGCTATTGTTTCTTCCTCGTCTATTCCCTCCGCGTCATATTCCTGCATTACATTGACGATACGTTGGGTTCGCGCGATGTTTCTTTCATCCGCTGCTATATCGTGATCTAGTTGTAATCTTTCCATTTCATTTTCTAGACGTTCACGCACGCTTACCTGTTCTTCTTCATCAAGTTCCAGCTCTTCTATTTCTGTAAGGGAAAATCCCACATCAATTAGTGCACCAGGTGCATGACGGAGCCATTGATCTACTGTGTAGCATTGAACGGTATAGATGGATTTTTCGCGTTCTGTAACGAATGGAACGAGTTCGTAGATGGAGTAATCCGAATAGGGCATGACATTGAGAATATCGCTGGGAAGGCTTTGTCGATTGGGAGTATCTACAACGACTCCCATGCCAGGTATGCGAGTTGCTCGTTCTTGCATGTAATCGCACAGTGTTTTGCGATGAAAGGCTTGAAGTTGATCTGACACTTGGAGAAGGATGTGATAACTGGACTCTTTGAGAAAGGCAGAGGCATCAAGTTCTTCGTATGCAATGACATCAAATGCCTTTTGACCTGTCAGCATATTTGCATTTTCACGCATGTCCCGCTCTAATACGGCAGGACATGGTTTTTCTTGTAGGCAAAAGCCACGTGCCTCATATTTTTGAATGCGTGCCAATTGGCGTGATCCTACTTCCAAATCAGACATAATATGCATTTTATGCTCAATGGTATCAGGATGGATGGTTTCCATTTGATTTTCTTTTGCATTCCACCATGTCATGCATGGGCTCAGATCAAAGTACTGTTGTACATACTCTTTGAGTTTTCGGTAGTTCAGCAGAATGAGTTGGATCTCTTTTTGATCACTATTCATGAAAGAGAAGATTTGCGAGATATGGTGTACTTTGCTGTAATCACCATCGTGATTGACTTCGAATTTGGTAGTCACATTATAACCTTGTTGAAGAAGGAAGTTGGTAAAGCGATAGAGATTACCACGCTGTTCGTAGGAGCCATGTAGCGCGATTAGGTCGTGATTATCTTCCATCCAGATGTCGAGATCGCCTGGAACAAACTGAGGATCAACTCCGTGTTCTTTGAAGTAGGCATAGAGTGCCGCACTTCCTGCAACAAGAGAATTTGTCGTGGAAAGAAGGGTGCGAAAGGCTGGAAAGTCTAATCCATAGGATGAAATGAGTGACTCCATGATATGTGCGTCAATGAAAAAAGGCGGCGCCTCTTTTTCAATTTTTTATTGTTTAGTCGATTATTTTATATTGTATGTTATGCGGTAATAAGGAAAGGAAGAAGGGGGGCTTCACCTTTGATCAGTGTGGCGCCTGCGGCGGTGGGATGACCACGAAAGATCGTGCCCTCGGTAAGATTGAACTCGCGACTGCGAGCATAGTAGACAATTGACTTCTTTTGTACAACCATGCCACCCTCCTTAGTCAAGAAGGATTTCTCGCGATAATTGATGAAGACATCAACGCCAGGATAGTTGGTAAAGACGACATGGGATGCCTCAGTGGTGTCAATCATGATATCGGTATTATTGATCAGATAGAGGTTGAGTCCAAGCCAGGTATTGGGAAGCTGCCATTCCGTCGCATGATTAAAGTCAAGCGTGATGAAGTCACCTCGAGTAAGAATCTTGCATAGTTCGGCATCTTTTTGATCAAGGATTTGCTTTCCAGTAGTAAGATTTTCGATCTGACCCTCTTGTGACGCCATTTTGGTCATCCATTGATTGGTCTCTTCGATCACAGCCTCGATCTGGCTCTTGTCTTGAACGGGCTTATGCGCCAGCTCATTCAGAACTTCGCGGATGCAGCGATCCTCATAAGTCGGATTGTCCCAACGATCAATGCGATCGATTACGTAAATCCAGAACGGTACCACCTCTTCAGGAAAGAAGTGGCGAAAGACCTGCAGAGCAGCGCAGCACTCCGTGTGAATGGGATTGCCATCCGCCGGCCACTGATCCTTGGAGGTTGCATGGTGATCAATGCACTCCACAGAGAGAGCACCACCTTTCATCCACTTTTGACGCTGGCCAATATCAAAGCTCACATCGACCATCAAGACATGCGTATCCTTGATCAGTTTGATGGAAGGAATGCCAGAACCCGTCGGAGCAACAGGATACAATCGGACAGTGCCACTCTGCGAAAGTTTCTTGTGCGCGATGAAAGCAGAGAACCAGCCATCAATGCAGTTGCCGTGGAAGAGAATGCTGTAGTTTGACATGGAAGAGCCGAAGTAATTAGATACTGTGGATGAAAATAAAAAGAAGTCAGCAAACTTCAATTTTTATTTGCCATTTGTCTATTTTTCGAAAGATACAATGAGTGGTAGGGGAGAATTTGTATTAGCAGGATATCGTGTTTGCCAATGTTGCCAGGTGAGTTTGGAATCATTTATATAGGGTGCAATACGTTGAATCCATCCTTCGTGAATTTGATCAGAGTCCCATTCACGCCAGACAAGTACCCATGTTCCAACAGGATCGCGAAAGTGTGCATCTTCTGCACTCCACCAAACATTGAGAGAGAATGTAGGAGGAGGATACTCATTATCATGTTCCACCAAATCATTTCGATAGACTTCAACAATTGCAGGAATGAAGACGTTACAATTACGAATTGGCCAACTATTTAAGTTATCGTATGGAATGACTCGTTCTGGCCATCCCTCTGTTAAATTTGGAGGGTATTGTGGGCAAATGCGACCATTGACAAGATGTCGAAGTTCGTATTCATTGACCCAGTAGTCTGCAGGATTTTTTGTAGGATATCTTTTTTGAAGAGTTTCAATGGCATAATGAATACGAAGACGAAATCCATAGAGGTGATCCAATTTGAGAGAGGTAGAAGTAAGTGTGGGATAAGTGTTCACCAGAAAGTCATGTGATAATTGATACAAGTTAATTTTCATATCACGTGTGTCCTTACTGATAGAAGTTTCCAGTGAAGAGCCCTCTATTGGTCTTGATTCTAGTTCTTTGATGCGTTCTTGAAAGTATTCTACTGCTGCGGCACATTCAAAGGAACTATTAATCGCAGAGGTAAGAGTACATCGGATGTCTTGTACAACATTACGCAGAATGAAGAAGTGGATGGAGGCAGATGGATTGGAGATCTCCTGTTCTTTGGCAATTTTGTAGAACATATCATGCCATTCTTGGACGGAGGAAAGATTAAAGATAAACATCATTGATTATTTTATCAAAACATTACACTTCAATTTTTAGAGAGACATTTGAAAGCGAAAGGGGCATCGTTCTTCTTCCAACCAATAAACATCAACAAGTTGCCACATTTTTGGAGTACCCATACGCTGAATTCCCACGGTATGACGAATTGCACCTAGTAATCCAAATGGTATACGTTCATTAATAAGACAAATGGATGTACCAATCGAGATCATCATGTGATTTCGTGCAACTAATTCTATTGTTTCTTCCAATGGATAGGAGAAAGAAAGAAGATCTACATTATCCATATCAGAAAGACTATCTTTCAGATTGGCAGTTAGAATATGGTAGGGCTGAGAGAAAGCGCCAGCAGCTAATGCCCGTTCAAAAGCAATTTCGGTAGCCTCTTTATCAATCACGCGAAATGTAGTAAGTACAGACATGGCTATCTTCTTTAACTAAAAATAAAAGAACCAATTATTTCAATTTTTTATAAGAGTTATTTACAATAGATTGTTGCAAGAAGACTGATGATATACAATTTTACTAATACATCGGATGTAATCATATGAAATGATTGAATGAGTTGTAGGTAATTCATATTCTTTTTTGCAAGTTCTTCGAATAGATACATAAAGGAGACAACACCTGTTGTATTACCTCCACGTACGGCATCCTCTATCGCAGATACAGTGGAATGTATGTGGTCGATTGATTTAGAAAGCATTTGGGTTGCAATCTCAACCTGGACTGCAACTTCATTATTTTCAACGGGAAGATACTGAACGGTATGTATGATAGAAATCAATGGATTGATTACGCAACATGCGATATCGTTGATTGCATTCAATGTGATATATTGCGTATCATCAGGAATCTGTAGAAGATCTGAAAGAATGGACATGATGACAGGGTTATTTTATACAACGCGATGTATTTCAAATTTTAAACCATTTTTGATAAAAATAAAGGGGGGTCTTATTATCCTATCTATTTATCGAAAGCGAGTATCACAGTATTGAAATGGCGATGATGTGTGCTCTTCATATGCTACCATTTTACGGCGCCATCACCCCTGTTGTGTAGGGATAGTAAAATAGTTAATTTTTCCACATATCATATAACAAAAAAGAGGTTTTGCCTCTTTTTTGGCTTTTTTTAGCTTTTATTTTTTTATTTTTTGTCGTTTTCTCATTTTCTCATGTTTCGTCGTTTTCTCATTTTCTCATTTTCTCATGTTTCGTCGTTTTCTCATTTTCTCATTTTCTCATGTTTCGTCGTTTTACTCGGCATCCTCATCAACGGGCTCTTCAACCTCATCATCGATGCGATTTTCAGATGGAATGTATTGGCCAACCCAATCACCTCGCTCACCTTGGACAGCGCCCTTGGTGTAGACATGGTACTTGTTGTTCGCCATGTAGACCTTGCCCTTGTGAGGGAACAACTTGAAGGCTCCATCGGCAGGTACCTTCCAAGGAAGAACCGCTACTTTCTTTGCGGGCTCCGAGACTGCGGCAGTTGCAACTGCCGTGGGCTTCACCTTGGTAATCAGCGCCGCCAGGCGAGCCGATGTTGCCGCGGAGACAGCCGCAGGGAGTTTAGCGCTCTTCGCAGCCTCTTTTTCGGCTTTCGCTGCGGCCGCCTTTGCCTCTCGCTCCGCTTTCGCAATCGCTCTGGCCTCTGCCTCTTCCGCCTTTTTGGCGTCGCGCAGCGCTTTTTCCTCCGCGCGCTTGGCAGCGCGTTCCTCTTTCTCGGCTTCGAGGCGCGCCTTGCGCTCCTCTGCGGCCGCGGAGATTTCCGCGCGAGTGCGGCGCACAGGCGCCGCACTCGCGCTGGCTTCCTTGGGATGATCCTCATCATAGGACTCCGAGAAGGCGACCCATAATTCCGACTCACTGTCCTTCAGGTGCTTGGCGAGCGACATTGCGTCCTTCATGGTAAACTCCGAGCCATCCTCGAAACGAGGACCCTCTTCGGTCTCCACGGAAGCCTCCATTTCGACAATCTCGTCACCATTCTTGGCATCGAAGGTCTCCCAGCCATTCTCCTTGGCGTTGACGAAGACAATATCGACCCACTCCTTGTTCTTCGCTAACTGCGGAGGAACAACGCCCGTGGCACGAGATCCCTTCGACGCGGAGGACTTGGCACCCTTGGTCAGAAGGTCAGCGCCTGCCTTCATAACGGTGCACAGCTCGGTGGCGGTCATAGCGGACATCATCTGAATAATGATTTCAACAGGCGTGGACATGCTTGGAATGCTTGGAAGCGCGGGAATCAGTTTTACGTCTATAATTCAAGGACAATTACTTCTATCTCAAAATTTTATTTCAATTTTTTTTTGAATTTGATGAGTTTTTGGAGGGTACCATGGGGGGAGGGGGGTACCCCCTATGTAAGGGGATAATCAATTTCAGAAAAAAATTGATACTGTTTCTCCATGGGGAGGCAACCCCCCCCTCCCCCCCCGTGCTTATTCAAGGGCATTGTCAATTTCAGAAAAAAATTGACAATGTTTTCTAATAGGGGCACCCCCCCTCCCCCCTCTCTTTTTGTTAAGAGACGTGATCCACTTTTTAAAATTTTGCAAAAAAAATTGAAACTGAAATGTGGCTAGAGCTTAGTCAGCCGAACACTAGTAGACAGTTAGTACGCTTAAAAGAATGAACACCATTCGTTCAATTCACTATCATTGCGAGGAGTGTGATCATGCCTTTCGTTCTATATCTTTGGAGGTCTACACTTGCCCATCTTGTGGTGGCAGTGCAGATCATTATCTGCTGGATAATCGTCAGATAGCTCAGTTGTTTGAGGTGCGATCCGTTGAGAATATGACCGATGATGAAATTCTCACTCAACTCAAAAGCTACTCGTGGTTCTCTTACAACAAGGAGATCATTCAAGCCTGCTGGGTTATATTGGAGGTTCTAAAGGAAGATGAATATTACACGGCGCTGCATCAATGGATGGGGGAACATTATGATCTGGCTCCTACATTTGCGGAAGAAGTGGGTCGTGAAATAGAGACCATGGAACATCAGCACGAACTTCCTCCTCACTGTTGGAGCTGTTGAATCCGTGTGAAGCATCTGATCAAAACAAAAAACAAAAAAACAAAAACAAAAAAGGGGGCAACCCTCCCTCTTTTTTTGTTAGGGTAACTACATTTCTTAATTTTTTCAAAAAAATTGAAACTGAAAACTGACAGAATAGAAGTTGCCGAAAACTAGTAGATAGTGAGTAGGTTTATAAGCAATGGCTCTTATTGAAGACTTTGCGCGTTGGAACGAATTGCATCAGGAATACCTTTCCAAGATTAATCCGAGCAAGCTCTCGCGATATTACACGCAAGAGAACGCGGAAAATTATGCCAAGCTGCATGCTACGCTACAGTATTTGGCAGAAAAAGGCCAGTTGCGTGTCGAACGCCATTCAGGTTCTGAGGAATGGTATCATTCCACTGATATCCTCTTGCCGAACGGAACAAAATGTGCAAACACGGTCGGTTTCGTGACCGACATGGATGTGCATCTTGGCAAATGGGACAAAGAATTTGTGGAGCACACGGAAGTTGTGGATGAGAACCACATTCGCATTCATCTGATGATTGGCACGTACCATCCAGAATTGCCTGAGTTTCGTGGCGAAAATATGGAGCACCTTGAACTGGGAATGAACGACGACTACTTTGATGGTTTTGACATTGTCATTGCCAAGCGCTTCGTGACAGATAACTTCTAAATAAATCATTCCTATTTCATAAAAAATGACGAAAAACAAAAAAAGAAAACTGACGAAAAACAAAAAAGAGAACACCCTCTTTTTTGTTTTTTCTATTTTAAAAATTGAAATTCTAGTTTGAAATATAATAAGTCACTCCATATCCATGTCCGAGTTTTCGTATCATAAAACAGAGGAGTTCCATGTTCCTGCCATGACACGCTCATTCTATGTTAACACACGTGAAACAATGCGCTTGAAGGAGCAAAAGGAAAACAATAATGAGCTGGATTGCCCCATTCTATTTACACCAATTACCATGGAGGCAGTGGCATCGAAGCGTGCCATATCGATTGCGAAGTTTGGACAGAATGGCATCATTATAGGCATGAACTTTGTAAGCGCTGTTGCACTTACAGAGTGGTTTAAGACTCGTCAGTCACATCCTCTTACGAATCAGCCGCTTGGAATCAACCCTCTTGCGCTGCGAGCAAAATATGCTACAGATCTTCTGACTTTGGAGGAGCTGCACTTGATAGAGGCAAGCAAACAGTTTGATCTTACTCCAGAGCAAGTTCAGGAATTGTTTCCAATCTTTCTTAAGGAATCCGAGACATTTCAGCACCGATTTCCTCTGGAGCATGCCTGGATGCAGTGTCATCTCAAGATGGGTGACACAGGCATTCATACAACATTTGATGGCACTGCAGGAGAGCAGCGTGTAGCAGCGATGGCTTTTCTGGCAGACAAGTCAGTGGGAACAGGTGTCTTTCGTCTTTCCTCTATTCAGAGCACGAATCTAGTAGAGTGTTTTGCTATCTCGTATGTGTTATCTGCACAAAAGACAGCTATTGTAAATGGCCAAACGGTGGTGATTCAAGCAGCAAATATTCGCCATGTGGCTGTTATACATGTGATGGGATATGGCTATGCAATGATAGGAGCACAAGTTGGTCAGAAACTTCCTGAGATGGATGCAGATGGTCATTCAAATGGTGTTTCGCTTCCATCATATGATCGAGTATGGGCATCTCTTCTCGATCTCCTCATGTACCTTCGGATGAATGCCGTGGGGTTTGATCTAAGCCGCATGGTTCTTCATCAGTAAATAATAACGCTTATAAAAATAAAAAGATTGGCTCATCAGCCAGATGGGTTAATCTTTTTCATAATTTAAAATAAAAAATTGAAATTGATGGTAGACAAAAAGTAGTCAGCCTACAAGATCATAGAATCACAGTAGATAACTCCGAGATAGCAACTCGTATAAAATCCCCTCTCCACGCTCTCCATGACTGAGACGATTCGCAACCGATTATTTGTCCTGCAGTACAAACTGTATGATCTGACTGATTATGATAGACGACGATCTTCTTCTACAGAAGATATGGAGATTCTCGCTACAATGAAAGAACTATTTGTCCTTATGGATCAATCCCAATGCTGGAAATGGGAAGATGAAACCGAAGAGTGGCTCAAAGCCGAGGACATCATGACTAGACTGACATTTTACAAAGGTCAATACCGAATGATCGATGGGCTTCCCGTTCATGGATATTGGTTATGGCGTGATTCAAGTGAAGCGCGTGAATTGTGGTATATCATGGACACACTTCAACGCCATTTGGAAGAATTCAATGTCTGATCTTCTTGAGGTTTCATACAAACAGACAAAAAATAAAAAAGACGAAAAACAAAAAGACTAACCATCTTTTTTATTTTTTAAATAAAAAATTGAAATGAAATTTTTAATTAGTAAAATCAGCCTGCATCATTCTAACCATGTCTGCTATTGTCCAAGCTACTCCGTTGCGCCGCCCTGCGCCTGCATCCACGGATGCGCCTTCCAAGAAAGCCAAGATTTCCAAGGAGATTCCTTGGATCGTACCTCAGGCTCTTTCCATGGAGTCTGTGGAGTTGGCGGTTGATCCTGAAGAAGCGCGTAACCAATTCACGGATATGATGAAGAAGCCATGCGGAACCTGCGAGGGTTGTGTGACTCGTCTTGCACACAAAGAAACGTGGGATGTTACCACGGCGGTTGCAAACCATGCTCGCAAAATGCAAGAAATCAAGTATGAATGCAGTCGAAAGATTCATACAGGCTTCGTCTCCAAGAAGCAATACAATCTCTACATCATTACTAAATGGTGTGAGATGATGGATTCTGCCATTCTGAAGAACTCTGCGAAGACGCGCAAGGAGGCGGAAGAGATGTTAAAAAAAGGAGATGCTCTTCTTGGCCAAATGAAAGAGGAACGCACATCCCAGCTGAAGATGATTGATGGACTCATTGCAGAACACACTCGTTTGAAAGCAATTGAGGTTGAGGATCTTACCAATTGCGAGACAGGAATGATTCATCACATTGAGAAGACCATTCGTGCCATGCATGTCATCTGTGCGGAGATTAATACGCTCATTGATCGTTATCGTGCGGCTGCGAATTCTGTTTGGGATGTTTGCCAAGGGGTGTCATCAACTTCTGTGTCAACTGCCGCAACCACTCAGACGGAGAATAAGTAAATGAGAATAGAGGAGAAAACCTCTACAAAAACCAAAAAAGCGGCGGTCTTTTTTGTTTTAAAAAATTGAAAAGTAATGGTTAATAAATAAGTCAACGCGCTTCTCCATGTTATCCATTGCTTCTCCCGCTATCCAAGCTCACATGAACCGATTCGAGTTGATTGACAACCACGCAGGTTGGTTCAACCTGTATGAGGAGTTTTACGTAGGCGACGGATTGACTCCTGCGCATGATAAAATAGACAAAGATACTGCGATTCTGCGTGCCACGTTCCAAGCCCTTGCCAATGCCGAACAGTTGCGAGTGCGACGAGCGATTGCCTTGACGGACGATGAATATGGCGAACTATTCTATCACGAAATACAAATCCTTGACCAAAACAAACAAGTGGTTCATACCATCCGTGGCACCATTGATAGAGAGTATGCTCGTTGGGCCCCCGCAGAAGAATACTTCATGCGATCGGCGCTGGCACCTTCGTTTTGGGATCCAAATCAAGTGACAGTGGACATGGTGTTACCACTCACCTTTCCCAATCGCCCTGAGTTTCTGGATGCCGATGGACTTCCTCTTGTGTGCCCTTTTCTTAGATATATGGATAGCTTTTATGCCATCCCCATTGAGATTGGCAGGAATTTTGTCACGAATGACTTTGAAACCGAAGAGATGCGACCTGTGCACAGTCGCAAACGTTGCATGGAGCGGTGCAACGTCATCAAGGAAGACTTGATGATCAAGTGTTGGAGCCCTGTGCGCGTGGAGAAACTCCTTCTGGCGGGGTACGATGTAGAGGACATGTAACCAATCTCGAAAAACCAAAAAAGCGGCGGCTTTTTTGTTTTAAAAATTGAAAAACCCAATGTTGTAAAAAGTACTAACGACAAGCTTCTTATAACGATGTCGTATTACCACATGCTTACGCCTGCTCAAATTGAAGATCGAAAAAAGGTCTATGATAGAGTGATTCAAAAGGAGGGATCGCAACTTTTAGAAACATATGCAATCTATGATCTTACGCCGCACCAGAATGATTATTTGACCGATTACATTGGTTATTTGATTTATCGTGCACTTCGTCTTCGACAAAAGTATCATAGCAAGTCTGCGAATATTATGGAGTATATGATCGCCTATCATTTAGCCGATTATTCTCTGACTGTACTCATTAAGACAATCGGTATAGATTCTGTCAAGAATGTAAATGCATCTCGTATGATAGAGAGATTCTTGAAAGGCAATGAACTCTAAATACAAAATAAAAAGGATTGGCTCACTCTCCAGGTGGGTTGATTTTTTTATAAAAAATTAAAAATAAAAATAAAAAATTGAAAGTAAATTTAGCATAAAGAGTAGTTAACTCATAAATCAAAGTACAACCCGATTTACGTTTCCACGCCCTATCCAAGAATGTCTGCATCATCTGTTCCCGTGTATCTCCCTGGCGACACGCTTCGCTTCTATCCGCAAGGATTAAGCAACCATTACACGGCGATTGTTCTTGCGGATGGAACACTTCTCAGTGTTCCTTCTCGCAAGCCTTATCCGACGTTGTCTCACTGGGGTATGACGCTACCTGAGTGGGATTCGAGTGAGGTATTGGTGAATCATCGTCGCGGCGATCCTGAGCCTGCGCTTCGTGAAGAGCGTAAGGTGCCATCTGCGCCTCTTAAGCAGAAGAGAAAGTATGACGCTCGTTATGCGTATCCTGCGAAGACGCTCTTGCGATATTACTTTGATGACTCGGATAACCACGTAACAGCGCTTGTGGTTGCAGATACGTATATCTTGCAACTGAAGCCTGTCAAGAAGAGTTTTGCCTCGGTGGATGATTGGCTCGACTCGATATCAGAGGAGGGTATTTGGGAGGAGGATCTCACGGTTCAAATGCCCAACTCGGTGGAATACCCGCATACCAAATGCAAAATTCCCTTGTACAAGGGAAAAGTGTCAGATAACGAGGAGATTACTCTATCAGAGTCGTTTGATGGGATGCGGATTGAAATCACGGGTCCGTCTGACAAGGTCAGACGTTCGCTTGACCTTATCTTTCAATCGATGAAGATTTAAAAAAAAAGAAAAAAAGAGGAGACAACCTCGTAGAAAAGAACCAAAAAAGTGTGCACCCTTTTTTGTTTTACACGGTTGTAGATTGAAAACGCCGATTACATGATACAAATAAAATTGAATTTATTTTATTTGTATGAGATACTATCCAACAACAAAATGTCAATCAAGGAAATCAATGTATCTCAGCCATGGTTTGATTATATTAAACTTGGTAAAAAAACAATTGAAGGCAGATTAAATAAAGGTATGTTTTCACAACTCAAAAAGGACGATATTATTAAATTTGTAAATAAGGACGAGCATGTTATCGTGAGAGTTGAAAAGATACAATATTATGACTCTTTCTTCCAATATTTAACATTGGAGGGTCTGGAAAGAACATTGCCTGATGTATATACGATTGAAGAAGGAATCAATATATATTATAAATATTATACAAAAGAACAGGAAAAAGAGTATAGGATTTTAGCTATATCGATTGAATTGGTAGATGACTAAATTTAATAATATTGTATCATACACATCGGCATTTGAAATCTTCAAAGGTATAAAAAATTGAAATTATAAATAACCATTTGTTGATTAACCCTGATTCCATGTCGTCCCTTCTTTTTGAGACAAGCGGTGACACAATGTCGTTTGCTGTATCATCTCTTCAAAATGCACATGCCCGTGTACTTGAGCCGCTGTTTGATCAATTGTCAGTCATAGAGACTCTACCTCTAAGTAAAAAGGTGAAACCTAATATGATTGACAAATGTCGTACTATGATATGGAATGTTATCAAAAAGGTCGAATCCATGATTGTATGTGGAGAGACATATATTGCAGCGAGTCAGTTTCATTTTATCCCTCCGCTGATAGACGATCTGAATATACTTGCACAGAAGTACACGGAAAATCTTGACCATTTCAAGAATATTCACACGATCACGATTGATGATCTGATTATTGCTATTATTCTCTATTCTTGTATCTAATTAACATATAAACAAAAAGAAAAAAGGGGTAACCCACCCTTTTTTCTTATATAGGATAGATTTGTAGTAGATTTCTCCCTATTTATTTCGTTGTAGTAGTTCATTCTATAAATTTTAAAAAATGGAAAATAAAAATTGAAATGAAAATTGATCTGAAAAGAGACTATCCTTAAACAGATTATAACGTTTAAACATTCCAAGCAAAGCAAATTACAACATGTCTACTGTTTCGATTCCGACCGCTTCCATGATTGAGTCTCAGCAGGAGGAGACTCCGTTTGAGTACATGATGACGGTTATCAAGACGCTTGATGCAGCTGATCTGGCGAAAATCATGAAGGCGGTGATTGTTGAGTTGGAGAAGCGATTCAAGGGTGCAAAGCCGACGAAGTCCGCAAAGAAAGCGGGCAGCATGCCGAAGGGCGTCGTACCTCCGCAGCTTAAGAAGCCGCGCGCGTGGGTTGACTTTACTCTGAAGCATGCGCATGAGAATGGATGGGAGTCGTTCACTGTGCATCAGACGAAGAAGGACAAGGTGACAGGTGAGAAGATTGAGGAGGAGATCGAAATGCCTGGATCCATTGAGGTGGATGGTCGTCACATCTTTCCTGATTCGGTGGATGAGAAGAATCCTCAGGGAAAGACCTTGATCCATAAGGATGCGATGTCGTTGTCGAAGCAGCGTTGGGCGCCAAAGGCGTCTGAGGGTACACATGAGGAGTTGTATGAGGAGTTCTTGGCGCAGTATGAGGAGGACGAAGAATCGGAGCAGAGTTCTGATTCGGAGTCTGAGAAGACAATTGTTCGTGTGTCAGCTGCTGACAAGGCGGCAGAGAAGGCGAGAAAGGAGGAGGAGAAAGAGGAGAAGAAGCGCTTGAAGGAGGAGGAGAAAGCCGCGAAGGCTGCTGAGAAGGAGGCGGAGAAGGCTGCAAAGCTTGCTGCGAAGGAGAAGAAGGCTGTTGTAGTGGCGCCTGCAAAGGTGGTTCCTGCAAAGGCAGTGTCTCCTGCAAAGGAGAAGAAGGCGGTAGCTGTTCCTGCTGCTCCAGTGAAAGCAAAGGAGGTGAAGGAGGAGGAATGGTCGTGCAAAGCGGATGGCGCTCTGCATAAGTGGAAGTTCAATGGAGAGAATATGTTGCGCAATTCTGACAATGAAGTGTGGAAGGCGAATAAGACGGGTGGTCTTGGTGACTGGATGGGCATCTATGATCCGACGACGAAAACATTTGATGACTCGGTGGAGGAGCCTCAGTTCGATGATGAGGAGTAAGGTAAAAAACAAAGTAAATGGTAAAATAAAAAGGAGGCGATCCCTCTTTTTTATTTGAGGAATATCAATTAATTTAAATAAGTAAGAGAGTGATAGGATGCTTCATGTAAAAACGGATGAGATCTATGGAAAAAATGAGGTGGTTAATTCAAATGATTTACGCAAACATTTAGTGAACATTGATTCGCGATTTCGAAAGTCACATTTAGAGCCACCGACAGATTTTTTGTATCCATTTGCGCATTCTTACAAAAATGTGATTAAGGCGCGGGTTGCATCGGTAGAGATTCCGATTGGGTTCTATAACTTTTCAAAGGTGAAGAAGAACACGATGTTCCGTTTGGATGTGACGGATTATGTGGGAATTCAACATTTTCTGCAAATTACGATTCCAGATGGAGACTATACGCCGCTGCAGTTAGTAAAGGCAATTCAGGAGCAATTGAATGCAATTCGAGATACGTATGGCTTATTTTTCAGGATTACATTTGACGAGTCAACTCGCAAGGTGACGATCTGTCATGATGGTTCGGGTCCTCCTCCATGTCCAAGGGCGCCAACTCATACACCCGTTGCGTATGGTCTTACATTTGCAATGGTTGGATTAGAGGATCGCAGGTATGACTTTGGATTAGGATATAATTTGGGATTTAGTGAACATTTTTACACGGTGGAGGCTCCATTTTGTGTCACAGGTGAGTCGCTTATTTCGACAACGGGAGATAATTATTTTTTATTAGCGATTGATGATTTTTATACGGTGGAGCATCGAACGAATGATGATTATATTCAGTGTTTGGCAAAGATTTTGGTGAAGAAGAATCATTCTGGAATTATTTTTGATGATGGTTATACTGTTCTTTCGAATGATATTATTTTTCCAAGACCGGTTGATTTGAAGCAGGTACGTGTACGTTTAGTGGATATGTATGGAATTCCGATTGAGTTGCATAATTTAAATTTTTCAATTTCGTTGGAGATTACGGAGGTCATGAATGTGCAAATGTATGATAACTATCGTGGTTATTTATGGAATAAAGAAGAACCGCGAGCAGTGTATCAGACGAGTGGGTCATCGGCTATTATTGCACCGCCTGCACGAAATTACAACTAAAAGACTAGGTGTGATTAAGAGGTAAATGTGTGAATGGTATGTGGTAGCAGATGGAGTAAAATGGTATGATTGTGGTGAATATGTACTTGAGATAGTGGGACATGATGGTGTGCGATATGTACGGCGATGTGCTTCTTTATCAATAGGTATAAGAAGATAAATATATATTTTTAAGAGTATGGCGCATTTTAAAATATATAATTTTATGGAGATGCATATATTGTATTTATTTTTAAAATATATACAATAATAAAGAATAGGGAAATGGTAAGATATAAATATTATCCCAGTGTTAATAACGACACGATCAATTATTCAGTGTCATTTAGCAATGGACAATGGTTTGAATATCAAAATCCAATCACGAATGACAGTAGACCAAAGATATATTATGCTAATATAGATGATTGGGTATCCTCCCTTCCTACACCATTATTAGGTAGGTTTGAAGAAATACAAAATAATAAGCCCGCTATACGATTACAGTCGCCACCAACTATAGCATCTAGTAGAGCAGCTACACGGCAACCGGCTCGACAAAGTATGTCATCTAGTAGCTCAGCGCAGGCTGCAGCTAGTAATCAGCAGTCGCCGCCAACTATGTCATCTAGTAGCTCAGCGCAACCTACATGGGCTTCAATAGCTGCTATATCTGCGCAACAAGCCAGAGTAACTTTAAAAAGAAAGACTATTGCACCTAATGTGAAACACAATAGTAGTAAATCTAGTAAAAATTATAACCCACAACCGATAAATGAAGAAGAATTTTCTGTAGCATGTCAGCCATTGACATTTTCTGAGCCTCCTGGTAAAAAATATTACGCACCTACCCCATACAGACCACGCATTAATGCATCTGCTGTATCTTTTAATGAAACAGAGAGTGATAGTTTATTTAATTATATTAGAGCAAGTTATAGGACTTTACAGGGAATAAACGATACTGGTAACTTGAGTGGAATAATAGATAAATTATATGGAACAGATGTAAAGAGAGAACCACATAGTGTAGAGAAAGTTCTTGAAGAAGATACGGATTTGCAAGAATGGTATACTGTTGCTGAAATGATTAGAAGTTACCTTGATTTTTATCATGATTTTGATCATAATTCTTTTGGAATTATAATTGAGCCTATTATGGTTGATTTTGAAAATCATATACTAAAATATATTAAGAGTCGTGATGTTAAAGACTGGTATCGTACATGGAAAAAACGAATTAATACTTCTAGAATTTTTAAAGGATCTGGTACTGTGGATCAAATTGTTTGTCGCAGTCTAATGTCAAATATGATAGATGAACTTCTTATAAAAAATCATAGCAAGATTCCATGGATTCCTCTTAGACAGAAGGATGCAGTTGTAGAGACATTTCCAGTTAGGGTTCAAAGTCACACATATGACGTAAATAAACTTTATAATGCACTATGGGAGAGAGGTATTAAATCATGTTTTGCAGAGTCATTTGCCGATGGATTTTATGATTATTTAATGAGTCATAATCGTGAATTACGTCAAGCGTTACATTTAAAAAATCGAACAATGCCTATTGCAAAATGGGACGGTGGAACAGGATATACAGGTATAAATGCAGCAAATGCAGAACTTGCAGAAATTAAATCACCTGGAGATCTTGATATGTTTGGTGGGGTAATAACTGTAAGTGTTAATCAAGATAATAATGTATTAGAACTAATGTATAATGTAGAAGAAAAGCATCTACCTATAATTAGAATAGATAATACTAATAAATTCTTATCACTATCTCTTAATCGATTGTTGGTTACACTAGGTCGTTCTCCATATAGAGGAGATCAAATATTAGATAATAGTCCTCTTGTTATACATCCTAAACCTGCTCGTAATATAGATCTTAGTCGATTAACTCTTTTAAAAACATGGACGGATTATATGCAAACTCGTGCATTAACTCGACACTATGCTCTACGTCCAAAAGATCTAATTGGTGTTGTAACAGTTGATATTTGTTGGAATTATACAGCTCGTATGTATGGTTATCCATTTGTTATGCTTAGTACAAAAACAGCTGTTATATTATATTGTTATGATCCAGATGCTGTAACTGGATATAGCCAAGAGATTACACGACAGCGTATTACAACATTTGCTAAAGTACTTTCTCTTGTTGATGATGGAATAAATATAACTGAACAAGATATATATAAGCTTGCAAACAAGTGGTTTTTAGAAAAATATGATGGTATGGTTCAACATCAACATACATATAATAATCCTTCTCTCTATCTTACTATATTTTATACAAAAAAATTATGGGAAACTATTCGTAATAGATTGAATGTTGAAATAGAACGCCTACTAAATATAAAAAAAGAGATCATTTTGGGAAATCCATTATCAGCTGAGAATCGTCAATTTATTGATCTTTTTCCAACAGATATTAATAAATGGTTTTTACGTTTTGTCTCAGCAGAGGATATTATTTTTGGAATGTATGAAAGAATAGATAAATATCGTAAGTATATGACAATGATACAAGGATATAGAGTAGAAAGTATGAAAAATAGAGATTTTGTTGCTATTGATTGGAAAAAAAGATATGATGCGATATACGATGTGGTAGAGGCCATACCAGATATAGATCGAATTCAACGTCAGATGACTATCGTATGGATTTTAGTCATGACATATAGAAATAATAGAGGTGGAATTAGTGCATTATATCCAACTCTTCAATTCATGTTAAAAAGATTTGTATTAGACACACAAATTATATCTCATAACAATCGGGTGCTAGATATACAAGAGTTTGTTTCTGCAAATGTTATGGAGAATTTCTGTTTACCTACCCCGTCTCCATCAAATGTATCAATCAACAATCTTATTACACTTCTACGTATTGCTAAATTAGGAAAGTTAATCATTCCTAAAGATATAGCTCCTCGACAATATAATTTAATTAATGCAATGGATGTATATAGAGTTATTCTTCGAAATTCTAAAATATCTGAATTTTTTGAAAATGGATTATTTACATTATGGATATTATCAGATAAAAATTGTCCATATACATGCCCTGAATTTATTGCAGAATATAGAGACATATTTGAAAGCAGTCCTGCGGATATAGAGCTTGACAATTTAGCCACCTGTTTTATTGAAATGATACCAGCTGATGTAGTTACATATTCAATTGATGATCAATTGAAAGATCGTAAGCGTCAATCAAGAATTTCTAAAAAGTATTCTTCTAAAGAACAGATAAAAAGTTTATTATCATTTACTATAGCTAACGATTCTGATGCATCATTCTCAGCGCCAATTGCAGTTAATCATAGTGCTGCTGCAGCACCCTCCTCAGCAATGAATGCAGTTAATCAGAAAGCTGCTGCCACTAACCAAAATGCTGAATCAATGGGGGGTACGCGTAATAGGTCATTGCGATTAATAAAAAAGTATTCTTTGAAAAAACGGCGATATATAAAAATTAGAAAAACAAGAAAGAGGTTGTAATTTGTATAAATGTATTATTTTTAAATTTATAATATAAGTATAATTTTAAAAATCAATGGTGGATCTAAAGTATGAATGTAAGTAGTGAGTAGTAAAAGATGAGTGTATTATTAAAGATGAAGCCGTTATTGTATGGGATGTATGAGGAGATGAGTGAGTTATATGAAGAGAATGTGAGATATAA
>Ga0164296_1000459_pt1 | contig 48590 bp, 47 predicted proteins | sample GEODES057metaG_FD_113533 | JGI IMG/M metagenome (GOLD analysis project Ga0164296, IMG submission 113533) | Dystrophic lake water microbial communities from Trout Bog Lake, Wisconsin, USA - GEODES057 metaG | ecosystem: Environmental > Aquatic > Freshwater > Lake | place: USA: Trout Bog Lake...
GCCGCGACAGCGGGACGATATGGTCCGCCCATTCGCCCCCCGCCGATGTACCACCCCCGCGGCATCGGACCCTTTCGTACGCCCTATTTATTCCGTGTTCGTAACAATAATCACGCCCAACCCCTCAGAGGCCGTTTGAAAACGCGCCCTGGTGCGTCAGAGGCCGAGCTTTGCGGCCGCCCCGCGCGTGTTTTTGAGCACCGGAGCGGAGCGGGCTTGAAGCCCCTGAGCACCGGAGCGCAGAAAACGCGCGTCGGATCACTGCCAGAGTAGGGTTTTCAAACGGTCTCTGAAAACCCTTTAACACCCCCCCGCAACCCGGCTACACCAGCCGCATGACCCGTCGTTGCACCGCCGTCCTCCCCGCTGGCTCCTGGCCCGCCGCCGCCGCGGCCGACCACGTCCTCATCGATTTCGACCGCCGCCACCGCCGCCGCATCCTGCTCACCACCCAATCCGGCGCCGAAATCCTCCTCGACCTCCCCCACGCCGTCCGCCTCCGCCACGGCGACGGCCTCGCCCTCGATGATGGCACCACCATCCGCGTCGAAGCCCGCCCCGAGCCCCTCGCCGAAATCCACGGCCACGACGACGGCGAGATGATCCGCATCGCCTGGCACCTCGGCAACCGCCACCTCCCCGTCCAGCTCATCGACGACAAGATCCGCATCCGCCGCGACCACGTCATCGAAGACATGGTCGAACAACTCGGCGGCCACATCGACCACATCGACGCCCCCTTCGACCCCGAAGCCGGTGCCTACGCGGGCGGCCATCAACACAGCCACGACGACGACGACCACGATCACCCCCACACCCACCCGCATGACCACCACCACTGAGACGACGGGCACCGAGGCGACGCTCCGCCTCCTCGCCTGGCTCTCCCCCGCCTTCCCCACCGGCGGCTTCGCCTGGTCCCACGGCATCGAATGGGCCGTCGACCACGGCGACATCAAGGACGGCCCCACCCTCCAATCCTGGCTCGAAACCCTCCTCCGCCACGGCTCCGCCCGCACCGACGCCATCCTCCTCCGCCTCGCCCACCGCGCCGCCAACGACCCCCCGGCCCTCGCCGCCCTCACCGAGCTCGCCATCGCCACCGCCGCCAGCCACGAACGCCACGCCGAATCCATCGGCCAGGGCAACGCCTTCATCCGCGCCGCCACCTCCTGGTCCCCCGCCGTCCTCACTGCCCTCCAGCAGCAAGCCGGCGACATCCCCCACCCCGTCGCCGTCGGCGCGCTGGCCGGCTCGAAATCCGTCGCCGAAGACCTCGCCTGCGCCGCCTACCTGCAAACCCTGGCGTCCAACCTCATCTCGGCGGCCGTCCGCCTCGTCCCCCTCGGCCAGTCCGCCGGCCTCGCCGTCCTCGCCGCCCTCGAGCCCACCATCGCCGAAACCGCCGCCCTCACCCGCTCCGCCACCGAGCACGACCTCGGCTCCGCCGCCTTCCGCTCCGATCTCGCCGCCATGCATCACGAAACCCAATACACGAGGCTTTTCCGCTCATGACCTCCCCAAACGGCCCCCTCCGCGTCGGCATCGGCGGCCCCGTCGGCACCGGCAAGACCGCCCTGATGGACGCCCTCTGCAAGCGCCTGCGCGACCACTACAACATCGCCGCCATCACCAATGACATCTACACCAAGGAGGACGCCCAGTTCCTCACCCGCGCCGGCTCCCTCACGCCGGACCGCATCCTCGGCATCGAAACCGGCGGCTGCCCCCACACCGCCATCCGCGAGGACGCCTCGATCAACCTCGCCGGGGTCGCCGACCTCAACAAGCGCTTCCCCGATCTCGACGTCATCCTCATCGAAAGCGGCGGCGATAACCTCGCCGCCAACTTCAGCCCCGAACTCGCCGACCTCACCATCTTCGTCATCGACGTCTCCGCCGGCGACAAGATCCCCCGCAAAGGCGGCCCCGGCATCACCCGCTCCGACCTCCTCGTCATCAACAAGATCGACCTCGCCCCCTATGTCGGCGCCAGCCTCGAAGTGATGGACCGCGATTCAAAAAAGATGCGCGGCGACCGCCCCTTCGTCTTCGCCAACATCCGCGCCGGCCAGGGCGTCGAGGACGTCGCCAAATTCATCGAACGCCAGGGAGGCCTGGCCCAATGAAAAAACCCATCAAATACGGCCAGCTCATCAACTACGAAGACGCACCCCCCGAAGCCCAGGAAGTCTTCGACGACATCAAGACCAAGCGCGGCGTCTCCGACGTCAACAACGCCTGGAAAGCCATGGCCCGCCACCCCGCGGTGATGAAACGCTTCTGGGACCGCGCCCAGCAAGTCATGGCCCCCGGCGCGCTCGACGCCAAAACCAAGGAACTCATCTACCTCGCCGTCTCCATCGCCAACGGCTGCCACTACTGCAGCGCCTCACACACCAACCTCGCCAAAGGCAAAGGCGCCACAGAAGAAGAACTCGCCGAAATGGTCGAAATCATCGGCCTCGCCCTGCAAGGCAACAGCTACGCGACGTTCTATGGGCAGGAGGTCGATCCCTCGCTCAAGCCCTGAGCCGGAAGGAAGCAAGGCCAGGGCCCTGCCCTGGACCCGCCAGGAGGCGGCGCCTCCTGGACCTCGCATTACTTAAGAAAGCCGGATGTGAAGAGGGGGGCCTACCGTGCGGTTGATACCGCTCCGTAGGCCCCCCTCTTCACATCCGGCTATTTCCTTAAACGGTCGCCGGGTGCAGGGGGCGCTGCCCCCTGCTGGGGTCCAGGGGCAAAGCCCCTGGCCTTACTTCCTCCGGGTCAGCGGCCCCGCGGTGCCGCCGGAGCCGGGGGCAGGTCTTCTTCCAGGATCGCCATTTGCAGCGAGAAGGACACTTCGCCGTCTTCTTCGTCGCGGTGCAGGGTTCCGATGAATTCGTCGCCGATCCGCACTTCGACTGTCGCGCCGGCTTTCTTGGGCACGTCGATATGGATGCGGTCGTTGCCGAGAAGTTTGCGCAGATAGGTTTGCACGCGGGCGATATCGGTCGGTTTCACGCTGGGTTCCTGCTCATCGGTGTGCCGGCCGCGCTGGCCGGGGCAAGGGTTCTTCTTAGCAGTCTTGTCCGCGCGCCGATACCGCCCAGGCGATCAGGGTTCCGCCTTCTTGGTCGCCTTGGCCGAGGCGAGGTCGCCGATCGGTTTGACGTCTTCGCTCTGGGCCGTCGTGCCCATGGGTTTGCTGTTGCTGCCGAGCCCGCCGCCGAGCGTGGCGATGCCGTTGACGACCATGGCACAGAGCATCGCGGTCAGCAGGCTGAATTCCAGCCGTGTGAACCCACGTCCATCGCGAACGAACCTGAACCGGCGCAGGAGTTTCGAGCGCATGACCATCTCCAAGAAACATCGTCTGGCCGACCCGTTGGCCGTCCGCACGTTCATCCGGGAATGGTTAAGTTTATGTTTGGCGTTCGGTATTGGAGGATTTTGTAAGGAAATACGCCCCTCGGTCAGGCTGCGTGGGCCGTCAAATCCGCAAGAGCGCAATAGCGCAGCGCCCCTTCATGGGTGGCGTCCAGCACCACGCCAGGCGCCTGCCCGGCCTCGAACGCTTCCTGCCAGCGCGGCGCGCAGAGGCACCAGCGGTCGCCGGGCTTGAGGCCTGCGAAGCCGTACTGCGGCATCGGGGTCGAGAGATCGTTGCCCTGCGCACGGCTGAAGGCGAGGAAGTCGGCGGTCATGACGGCGCAGACGGTATGGCTGCCGATATCCTCGGGCGAGGTGTCGCAGCAGCCGTTGCGGAAGAACCCGGTCATCGGGCTGATCGAGCAGACCTGCAGCATCCCCCCGAGCACATTGCGCGACGAACGCCGCCCGCCGCCGCCGGAGCTGGCATCATCGAAGGGCATCGCTCAGGCCCGTTTCGCATTGGCGAGCAGCCCGTCGAACAGCGCCAGCCCGCGCTGCTGCCAGGCCAGCACCGGATCATCGGCCGCGAGCAGGTCGAACCGGCTGACGCAGCGCGGCCATTGCAGGGAGCCGAGCAGGATATAGTCGGCGTAGTCGGGTGCGGCGCCGCCGAGCCAGGGATAGAGCCGCAGCATGGTCCGCACCGGGGCGAGCGCCGCGGCGAGATTGGCCCGCCCGACCGTCTCGCGCTCGGCGACCACCTCTTCCAGCGGCTTGCCCATGGCGCGTTCGCGGCTCTGGCGGAAATAGGGCTGGTCGATGGGGGAGAGGATGTCGTGGATGTCCTTCAGCACGAGCCGGGCGATGGCGCCGTGAACGATGCTGTCGGTCCAGCTGTTGAGGAAGCGCAGATGGGCGCGGCCGGCGGCGGGGCCGAGCAGGGAGGGGCGATCGGGATAGGCGCTGTCGAGGTATTCGGCGATCGCCCAGGAATCGACCACGGCCTTGCCGTCATCGACCAGCACGGGCACGCGTTCCGAATTGGCGAATTTCAGCCGGTCCTTCTCGGTGAAGCGCCAGGGCAGCCCCTCCGCCGACAGGCCCTTGTGGGCGAGGGCCAGGCGGATGCGCCAGCAATAGGGGCTGAAGCGCACATCAAGATCGGCGCCGGCGAGTTCGTAGAGGGTGATGGCCATGCGGGCGCTCCGAAATGGGGACGGTCGGCTGCTTGCGTGCCGGGGGTCAAAGCCATGATACTGCGCCGTCATGCAACCGCAACGCACCCGGCCGTGAACGTCGTCGCCCCCGCCCGCGCCCGCCTGTCCATCGAGGTGGTGCACGACCTCGTCTGCCCCTGGTGCTTCCTCGGCGTCCGCCGCCTGATGCGCACCCTGCGCCGGCGGCCGGATCTCGCCTACGACCTCACCTGGCGCCCCTTCCTGCTGGACCCCGACATGCCCCGCACCGGGATGCCGCGGGCGGACTATGTCATCCGCAAGTTCGGCGGCGAGGACCGCGCTCGGCGGCTTTATGGCTCGATCTCCGACATCGGCCGCGCCGAGGGGATCAGCTTCCATTTCGAGCGCATCCGCCGCACCCCCTCCTCCGTCGATGCCCATCGCTTGGTCCGCTGGTCCGCCCGCTTCGGCCTGGCGACCGATCTGGTCGAGGCGCTGTTCACCAGCCATTTCACCGAGGGGCGCGATATCGGTGACCTCACCGTGCTCGTCGAAATCGCCGCCGTCGCCGGCCTCAACGCCATCGACGCCCACAGCTTCCTGCTGAGCGACGCCGAGGCGGATACCGTGCATTCCGAAAATCTCCGCGCCCACCGGCTCGGCATCAACGGCGTGCCGTGCTTCGTCATCGGCGAACGCCACGCCATCGCCGGCGCGCAGGAGAGCGAGGTCATCGAACGCCTGCTCGACGTCGCCGCGGTGGACCTCGCGCCTTGACCGAGGAAGCGCTGCTGGCGGCCGCGCGCCAGGCGGCCACTGCGTCCTATTCCCCCTACTCGCGGTTCCGCGTCGGCGCCGCCGTGATGGCCGATGGGGCAATGTTCACCGGATGCAACGTCGAGAACGCCTCCTACGGCCTGACCATCTGCGCCGAGCGCAACGCCATCTTCGCCGCCATCGCCGCCGGCCACCGGCGGATCGAGAGGATCGCGCTCGCCTGCGTCGACGCCGCCGCCGATGCCACGCCCGATAGCCTGATGCCCTGCGGCGCCTGCCGCCAAGTGATGACGGAGTTCGCGGGGCCCGACCTGCCGGTCAGCATCGACCGCGTCGGCACCGTTCCACTTTCGGCTCTTTTACCGCAAGCCTTTCGCCTGACCTGAGGATCCCATCATGACCGGCATGCTCACCCTCGAAGACCTGCGCCAGGACGTCGCCGCGGGGCGGATCGATACCGTCGTCGTCGCCATGACCGATATGGCCGGGCAGCTGATCGGCAAGCGCTTCCACGCGCAGTTCTTCGTCGATGGCGCCTATGAGGAAACCCACGCCTGCAACTACCTCCTCGCCGACGACATCGATATGGAGCCGGTGCCTGGCTATGCCGCCGCAAGCTGGATGCAGGGCTATGGCGATTTCGTGCTGAAGCCGGACATGGCGACCCTGCGCCGCATTCCCTGGCTGCCGGGCACGGCGCTGGTGCTGGCCGATGTGCTCGACCATCACCACCATCCCGTGCCGCATTCGCCGCGCGCCATACTCAAGCGCCAGCTCGAGCGGCTGGCCGCGCTGAAGATGAAGGCATTCTGCGCCTCCGAACTGGAATTCTATCTGTTCGACGAAAGCTACGAGGCGATCGCGCAGAAGCGCTTCCACGAGCCCAAGACCGCCGGCGCCTATATCGAGGACTACCATATCTTCCAGACCACCAAGGAAGAGCCGGTGATGCGCGCCATCCGCAACGGGCTGCATGGCGCGGGCATCCCCGTCGAGAATTCCAAGGGCGAGTGGGGACCGGGACAGGAGGAGATCAACGTCCGCTACGCCGAGGCGCTGGAAATGGCGGACCGGCACACGATCCTGAAAAACGGCATCAAGGAAATGGCGCACGCCCAGGGCAAGGCGGTCACCTTCATGTCGAAGTGGCGCTACGACCTGGCAGGGTCATCGAGCCATATCCACCAGTCGCTGTGGGACGCCACCGGCAAGAAGCCGCTGTTCGTCGATCCCAAGGCGGAACATGGCATGTCCGCGCTGATGCGGCACTACATGGCCGGGCAGCTGACGCATGCCTCCGAGATCGCCTATTTCCTCGCGCCCTTCATCAATTCCTACAAACGCTTCCAGGCCGGCACCTTCGCGCCGACGCGGGCGATCTGGAGCATCGACAACCGCACCGCGGGCTTCCGCCTGTGCGGCGCCGACAGCAAGGCGATCCGCGTGGAATGCCGCGTCGGCGGCGCCGACCTCAACCCCTATCTCGCCTTCGCCGCCCTGATCGCCGCGGGGATCGCGGGGATCGAGAACAAGCTCGAACTGGAGCCGGCCTATGTCGGCGATGCCTATACCGGCAAGAAACTGCGGGACATTCCGAAGACGTTGCGGGCGGCGACCGAAAGCCTGCGCAAATCGAAAATGCTGCGCGCCGCCCTCGGCGACAACGTGGTGGATCACTACGTCCACGCCGCTGAATGGGAACAGTTCGAATACGACCGCCGCATCACCGACTGGGAACTGAAGCGCGGCTTCGAGCGCAGCTGAGGGATTCTTTGAAAGCCCGCTTTTATCGTCGCCTTCGGTGAGCATCGAGGAAGGGCAGTAAGTGGCTCCGCCGGCCAGGGGCAATGCCCCTGGACCCCGCTCATTTGAGCGGCGGTGGCGATGGCCGTCAGTTGAGAACGCCTTTCTTGGCGCCGCAGGCATTCAAACTACGGGACCGCGAGATTCCTGTCGTTGAGAGAGGATTTATTGGCTTCGCCCCTTCAACATCGAAGAACGAGTCAATTGGGGTCCAGGGGCATTGCCCCTGGCCGGCGGAGCCACGCTTTTTGCTTTTCTCAAACCTGGTTTCTTAATCGTCGCTGATGCCGAGGTTTACGAGACTCCCATAATCGCGTCTTCGACGTCGCGCAGGCGGTCCTTGCCGAAGTAGAGGTCGTCGCCGACGAAGAAGGTGGGGGAGCCGAAGGTGCCGCGGGCGATGGAGGCTTCGGTGTTGCTGACCAGGGCGGCCTTGACCGCGGGGTCGGCGGCGCGTTCGAGGAGGCGGGCGCCGTCGAGGCCGGAGGAGTCGAGGGCGGCGCGGATGATGGCGGGGTCGTCCATCTTCTTCGGGTCTTCCCACATGTGGTGGAACATCGCGGTGACGTAGGGGGCGAGGGCGCCGTCGAGGTCGGCGGCGATGGCGGCGCGCATGATGGTAAGGGTGTTCACGGGGAAGAAGGGGTTGCGGCGGAATTCGGTGAGGCCGTGGCGGGCGACGAAGCGCTGCATTTCCAGGCGCTGGTAGGCGAGCTTGGCGGGGATGGCGGCATAGGCCTCCATCGGCGAGCGGTTGCCGGTGGCCTTGAAGACGCCGCCGAGGAGCACGGGCACGTAGCGGAAGCGTGCGCCGGTGCGGGCCTCGATGGCGGGGATGACGCGGTGGGCGAGATAGGCGTTGGGGCTGCCGAAGTCGAAATGGAATTCCACGGCGGGCATCAGAAGGTCTCCTCGGCGGGGCGCAGGTCAAGCTCATGGGTCCAGGCATCGCGGGGCTGGCAGTGGAGCTGCCAGTAGGCCTCGGCGATGGAGGCGGGGTTCATCAGGCGGTCCGGGGCCAGGCGATCGGCGCGGCCGCTGGCGGCGATGCGCTCGCGGACCCAGGCGGTATCGACGCCGGCGTCGATGACGAGGTGGGCGACGTGGATGTTCTTCGGGCCAAGCTCGCGGGCCATGCTCTGGGCGACGGCGCGAAGGCCGAACTTGGCGCTGGCGAAGGCGGCATAGCCGCTGCCGCTGCGCAGGCTGGCGGTGGCGCCGGTGAAGAAGATCGAGCCGCGGCCATGCGGGAGGAGGCAGCGGGCGGCTTCGCGGCCGGTGAGAAAGCCGGCGTAGCACGCCATTTCCCAGACCTTGCGGAAGACGCGCTCGGTGGTGTCGAGCAGGGGGAAGTTGACGTTACCGCCGACGTTGAAGATCACGGCTTCGAGCGGGGCGGCGGCATCGGCGGCGGTCATGAAGTTGGCGACGGCGGATTCCACGCGGGCATCGAGGGCATGGCCGATGCAGCGGCCGCCGGCGGCGGTGATTTCGGCGACGAGGGGGGCGAGCTTGTCGCCGGTGCGGCGGCCGCAATGGACCAGGTAGCCCTCGGCGGCGAAGCGGCGGGCAATGGCGGCGCCGATGTAGTCGCCGGCCCCGATTACGGCCACGGATGCGTTGCGCATGCGTCTCGTCCCCTGGTTTGGCGATCAGGCTAGCACGCGGCCGGGCCGAGGCAATCGCACCGATGGGCGGCGCGTGCTAGGGGAAAGGATCAGTCCACAGCGAGTCTCATTGCCATGACAATCAAGGCCAACTGGTCCTACCCCACCGCCATCCGCGTCGGCCCCGGGCGCATCGCCGAGCTCGCCGACGCCTGTAAGGCCGCCGGCATCGCGCGGCCTTTGCTGGTGACCGATCCCGGGCTGTCCGGACTGCCGATGATCGCCCGGGCGCTCGAGATCTGCGCCGCCGCGGGCGTGCCGGCGGTGGTGTTCGACCGGGTGCAGCCGAACCCGATCGACCGCAATGTGGAAGACGGCGTGGCCGCGTTTCGCGCCGGCAAGCATGATGGCGTCATCGCCTTCGGTGGCGGTTCGGCGCTCGACTGCGGCAAGGTGATCGCCTTCGCCGCCGGGCAGACCCGGCCGCTGTGGGACTTCGAGGATATCGGCGACTGGTGGACGCGCGCCAACCCGGCCGGCATCGCGCCGATCATCGCCGTGCCGACGACGGCCGGCACCGGGTCGGAAACCGGGCGCGCCGGGGTGATCACCAATTCCGAGACCCACACCAAGAAAGTCATCTTCCACCCGCTGATGATGCCGAAGACCGTCATCTCCGACCCCGAACTGACCGTCGGGCTGCCGCCCTTCGTCACTGCCGGCACCGGGATGGATGCCCTCTCGCACTGCCTGGAAGCCTACTGCGCCCCCGGCTACCACCCGATGGCCGACGGCATCGCCGTCGAAGGGGCGCGCCTGGTGCACGAGAACCTCCGCACCGCCGTCGCCAACGGCAGCGATCTCACCGCGCGCACCAACATGATGTCGGCGGCCTCGATGGGCAGCACCGCCTTCCAGAAAGGCCTCGGCGCCATGCACGCCCTCGCGCACCCGATGGGCGCGCTGCTCAACACCCACCACGGCATGACCAACGCCGTGTTCATGCCCTACATCCTCGTGTTCAACCGCACGGCGATCGAAACGCGCATCTCACGCCTCGCTGCCTATTGCGGCATGGAACCGAGCTTCGACGCCTATCTCGAGGCGGTGCTCGCCCTGCGCCGCGACGTCGGCGTGCCGCATACACTCAAGGAGTTCGGCGTGAACCTCGAAAAGGCGGACCTGATGGCGGATATGGCCATCGTCGATCCGACCGCCGGGGGGAACCCGATCGAACTGACGAAGGCCGCGGCTTTGATGCTGTATCAGGCGGCGTTTGAGGGGAACCTCAAGCTAGGCTGAGTGAAGGAAAGAGGCTCCGCCGGCCAAGGGCCGAGAGGCCCTTGGAACCCACAACCTCTCTTGGATGTGGAACCGACCTTCGGTCGCAATCCCACGATTTCGGGGCGGAGAGTGGCGAAGCCGAGCAAAGCCGTGTGACCGCATCCTGGTTTGTGCGGCCGCAATGATTGATTGCCTGCGGCGCTCAGAAAGCAGTTGGCAGCTGAAGAACGACTATCCAGCCGCGTAAAGTGATGGGTTCTTAGGGCCTCTCGGCCCTAAGCCGGCGGAGCCTTGCGCTTGCCTACCTTCGCCTCCCGTATGAGAGCGCGCCAACTTGTTCTAGGATCGCGCAACGTTCGAATCCGGGAGGACACACCAATGACCATGCGCCTTGGCCGCCGTGCCGCTCTTGCGTCTGCCGCCACGTTGTTTGCGCCTTCGATTGTGCGCGGGCAGTCGGCGATTGTGTTGCGGTGGGGGGATGTGCAGGCGCCGACGCATCCGTCGGTTCAGGCGGCGGAGCGGACGGCGAAGGAGGTGAAGGAGAAGACCGGGGGGCGGGTGGAGATTCAGACGTTCCCGTCGGGTCAGTTGGGTGGGTCGCGGGACATGGTGGAGGCGACGGCGTCGGGGGCGATGGGGATCGTGACCGAGGGGGGCGCGTTGATCGGGCAGTTTCTGCCGCAGATGTCGATCATCGAAGCGCCGTATATCTGGAGGGATGCGGCGCAGATGTCGCGGGTGTTGGCGTCGTCGTTCGTTGAGGATTTGAACAAGAGTTTGATCGAGAAGCGCAACCTGCGGATCGTGGCGTCGAACTATTATGGCAAGCGGCATCTGACGACGGGGAAGAAGGAAGTTCATACGGTTGCCGACATGGCGGGGTTCAAGCTGCGGGTGCCGGAGGTTGATACGTTCGTGGCGATGACGGAGGCCTGGGGGGCGAAAGCGACGCCGATGAATTTCGGTGAGCTGTATCTGGCGCTGAGCCAGGGGGCGGTGGATGGGCAGGAGAATCCGTTGCCGACGATCCAGGCGGGCAAGTTGTATGAGGTGCAGAAGTATCTGGTGTTGACCGGGCACATCATCACGCCGCGCCTGGTGGTGGTGAACGAGGCGCTCTGGCAGAAGCTGACGCCGGCGGATCGCGAGACGGTGACGGGGGCAATCCGGGCGGGGGCGGCGTGGAACGACGCGGAGATCGCGAGCCAGGAGGCGGGGCTGGCGGAGACGTTCAAGAAGGCAGGGATGACGGTGATCGAGCCGGATGTGGAGAGTTTCCGCAAGCCGGTGCTGGCGAAGGTGCCGGCGAAGTTCGAGGCCAAGTGGGGCAAGGGGCTGTGGGAGAAGCTGCAGGCGATGTAGCGCTGACGTGCGCATGATGGTGGCGGGGTTCGACCGTGGGTTGGCCCTGCTTGGCCTGGTGCTGCTGGTGGCGCTGCTGGGGATCGTGACGCTGGGCGTGGTGACGCGGGCAATGAACGATCCGCTGATCTGGACCGACGAGGTGTCGCGCTTCGTGATGGTGTGGCTATCCTGCGTGGGCTGGCTGATGGCGAGCCGGCATGGCGGGCATATCCGCATCCGCTATTTCGCCGATAAGCTGCCGGGCGTGCCGCGGGGGCTGGTGGAGGCGCTGCTGCAGGGGGCGGTGGCGCTGTTCGGCGGGCTGGTGGCGCGCTACGGCTGGACGCTGGTGCTGCGCAACATGGAGTTGGAGGCGACGACGGTGCCGGTGCCGATGGCGGTGCTGTATGCGCCGATCGCGATCGCCGGGGCGATCACCTGCGCGCAGGCGCTGGGCGAATTGGTGGGGACGCTGCGCGGGTTGGGGCGGGCGGCGTGACCGGGCTGATTTTGCAGATCGGTGGCGTGTGGCTGGTGGCGATCCTGGCGGGGATGCCGCTGTTCGCCTCGATGGGGCTGGCGGCGTTCGCCTTCGTGCATTTCGGCGGGCTGAACGACAGCATCGTGCCGCAAAAGATGGGCCAGGCGATCAATTCGTTTCCGCTGATCGCAGCGCCGCTGTTCATTCTGATGGGCAATATCCTGGGGGCGGCGAAGCTGACGGACCGGATCGTCGCTTTCGCTTCGGCCTGCATCGGCTGGGTGCGCGGGGGGTATGCGCATGCCTCGATCCTGGCGTCGATGATCTTCGCGGGGATGGTGGGCTCGGCGGTGGCGGATGCGGCGGGGACCGGGGCGATCGAGATCCGGGCGATGCGGCGGGCGGGGTATCGGGCGGAGACGGCGGCGGCGATCAATGCGGCGGCGGCGACGATCGGGCCGATCATTCCGCCAAGCCTGCCGATGGTGATTTACGGGATTACGGCGGATGCCTCGATCGGGCGGCTGTTCCTGGCCGGCGTGATCCCGGGGATCATGATGGGCGTATCGCTGATGCTCATGGTGGCGTTCGTGGCGCGGCGGCAGGGGTTCGAGCGCGATGTGTTCGGCGGCTGGGGGAATATCTGGCGGACGTTCCGCGACGGGTTTCCGGCGCTGATGGCGCCGGCCCTGCTGCTGGGCGGCATGTTCAGCGGGCTGTTCACGCCGACGGAGGCCGCGGCGGCGGCGACGCTGTATGCGCTGTTCCTGGGCTTCGTGGTGTATCGCACGCTGGATGTGCGGCAGTTGCCGGCGCTGTTTATCGAGAGCGCGGAGACGACGGGGCTGGTGACGGTGCTGGTGATGGTGGCGGGCGCCTTGGGCTGGTGCATGTCGGTCTCGCGGCTGCCGCAGACGCTGACGCCGCTGCTGGTGGGGGGGATCGGGCATCCGCTGGTGTTCCTGCTGGTGGTGAACCTGCTGCTGTTGCTGGTGGGCTGCTTCATGGAAGCGCTGGCGGCGATCCTGCTGCTGATCCCCATCCTGGTGCCGGCGGCGGTGTCGTTCGGGATCGATCCGACGCAGTTCGGGCTGATCATGATTTTCAACCTGATCCTGGGGACGATCCATCCGCCGGTGGGCGTGGTGCTGTTCGTGACGTCGCGCATCGCCGGGATCAGTTTCGAGGCGATGTCGCGGGCGATCTTGCCGTGGCTGGTGCCGTTGCTGATCGTGCTGGCGCTGATCACGGTGTTTCCGCCGCTGACGACGGCGCTGCCGAACCTGCTGATGCCGACGAAATAGGGGGGCGCGTTGAAGAACATCGTATTTACAGCGGACGGGACCTGGAACGGGCCGGGGAAGGACGAGGGGCTTGGGCCGAATGAGGAGAAGACGAACGTGTTCCGGCTGTTCGTCAATCTCGCCGGGCAGGACGATCCGCATCAGTTGATGCTCGGGGGGGAGCAGGAGCGGGTCTATACCGACGCGGCCGGGGTGGTGCAGCAGGTGGCGAAATACCTGCATGGGGTGGGGGATTCGCAGAACGCGCTGGTCAAGCTGCTCGGGGGCGCGTTCGGGGCCGGGATCATCGCGCGGATCGTGCGCGGCTACACGTTCATTTCGCGGAACTACGTCGCCGGCGACCGGATCTACATCAACGGGTTCAGCCGCGGGGCCTATACGGCACGCTCATTGGCGGGCCTGATTGCGGCGCGCGGTTTGCTGGATGCGACGAAGCTTGATCTGTCGGACAAGGAGGCGGCCTATCGGCTGGGGGCCGCCGTGTGGCAGGACTGGCGGCGCGAGGTGGGCGCCGACAAGACCTGGTTCGCGGCGCTGCAGGAGACGCTGTTCGACCTGCCTGGCTTTGTCGCCGCGCCGATGACGGATCAGCGGATCGTCGATGTGCCGATCGAGGCGGTCGGCGTGTGGGACACGGTGGGGTCGCTGGGGATTCCCGATTATGTCGGGCTGTCGGAGCGGGTGGATGTGTTCCGCTTCGCCGACGTGGTGCTGTCGAAGGCGGTTAACTACGGGTTCCATGGGCTGGCGATCGACGAGCGGCGGGCGGATTTCGCGCCGACCTACTGGAAGCCGGATCGGCGGCTGATCCAGTATCTGTTTCCCGGGGCGCACGGCGATGTCGGCGGCGGGTATCGGACGGCGAACAACGAGAGCGGGCTGTCGGACGCGGCGTTCCAGTGGATGAAGGAGCATCTGGGCGCGGTCGGCGTGCTGTTCCAGGCGACCTCACCGGTGCCGATCGTGCCGGATGCCAAGGGGGTGGCGCATCAGCCATGGACCGAGCCGCCATTCAACACGCTGGCGCAGGGGCCGCGGGAACTGCCGGTCGGGCTCTATGTGCACCCCGTGACGCGCGAACGCTTGGCGGCGGGGCCGGTGCAGGCGGCGCCGGACGCGATGCCGCGGCCGTATCGGCCGATCAATCTTGCCGACTACATGTAATGCTCAGGGAGAATTGACATGTCACCAGTCGCCGCAGATACGTTCGATAAGCTGCGCCAGGTTTCGACCGCGACGATTACGGCGCAGCTGATCAAGATCGCCGGCATGCGCTCGCGCTCGCCGCTGGGGGTGCGGCCGATCAACATGAAGTGCGCCCGGTTCGTCGGGCCGGCAGTGACGCTGCGCTATGCGCCGATGCGGGAGGACCTGGACGGCCAGGCGAGCACGGTGCATGCGGAAAACCCGACACGGCGGGTGATCGAGGAATCCGCGGCCGGGAGCGTGCTGGTGATCGACATGGGCCAGTCGATCGGTGGCGGGGCGATCGGCGATATCCTGGCGGCGCGGATGATTTATCGCGGATTTGCGGGCGTTGTGGCGGATGGGGCAATGCGGGATATCGGACCGCTGCGTGACATGTCACTACCAGTGCATTGCCGGGCGAGCGCGCCGCCGCCCTCAAGCGGGGCGCTGATCGCGGTCGGGCTCAACGAACCCATCGGATGTGGCGGCGCCCTGGTCTACCCCGGAGACATCGTCGCCGCCGACGAGGACGGAGCGGTGTTCATCCCACGCCACCTCGCCGACAAGGTCGCGACCGACGGGCTTGAGCAGGAGCAAATCGAAGTGTTCATCAAAGCCCGAATCCTCAATGGCGAAGCCGTCGACGGATTCTACCCGGCGACGGAGCGGACCAAGAGCGAATACAAGGCGTGGATCGCGGCGGGGCGGCCTAAGATCGGGTAAGAGAAGACAAGGAAGGCGCTCCGCGGGCCAAGGGCTTCGCCCTTGGAACCCATCAACTTCACGCGGCTGGAGTTTCGTTCTTCAGTTGATAACGCCTTCCTTGGCGCCGCAGGCAATCAAGTCCTGCGACCGCACGGACATCCATCGTTCCCGTTGATATGTAGGCTTCGCCACTCCCAGCGGCGAGAACGTGGGATTGCGACTGACGGTCGGTTCCACAGCTGAGAGAGGTGATGGGTTGCAAGGGCCTCTCGGCCCTTGCCCGCCGGAGGCTCTTCTCTTCCCTTGGATTATCCTGCCTTCGCGCCTCGGATGAGGCGGCCTGGGAGTTCGCCGGTGGGTTGGCCGGCGCGGTGGACGATGGTTCCGGAGAGGATGGTGGCGTCGTAGCCTTGGGTGCGTTGGACCAGGCGGCGGCCGCCGGCGGGGAGGTCGTAGAGGACTTCGGGGGCGTGGGCGGCGAGTTGGTCGTAGTTGATGACATTGAGGTCGGCTTTGAGGCCGGGGGCGATGAGGCCGCGGTCGTGCAGGCCGAGGGCTTGGGCGTTGTCGCGGGTGAGGCGTTTGATGACCCAGGGGAGAGGGAGGCGTTCGCCGCGGGTTCGGTCGCGGGTCCAGTGGGTGATCATGGTGGTGGGGGCGGAGGCGTCGCAGATGATGGAGACGTGGGCGCCGCCGTCGCCGAGGCCCATGATGGTGTTGGGGTCTTGCATCATCGTCTGGACGGCGGCGAGGTCGCCGTCGGCGTAGTTGATGATGGGGCGGTAGAGGATGGTGCGGCCATCGTTCCGCAGTAACATGTCATATGCCATCTCAGCGGGAGTCATGCCGGCGCGGGCCGCCAGGGCAGCGATGCTGGCCTCCGGCGGGGGCTCGTAGTCGGGGCGATCGCCGAGGGGGAAGACTTTTTCCCAGGTGGTCAGGCGGTGGCGCAGCGTGGCGTCTTCGGTGTGTTCGCTGATCAGGCGGGCGCGGAAATCTGGGCGGCGGAGGATGGCGAGCTTGGCGGGGAACGGGAGGGCGGCGACCTCTTTCCATGAGGGGCAGCCGATGAAGGGGTTCTGCGAGATCTCGAAGCCGAGCATGACGCCGACGGGGCGGCCCATGACTTGGCCGGTGATGCGGGCGCCGGCGGCGTTGGCGGCGGTGATGTGGTCGAGGATCTGGCGCCAGGCCTGGGGGCGCTGCTCGCGCTGGAGGAGGGAGATGGTCATCGGGCGGCCGGAGGCGGTGGCGAGGCGGCGGAGCATGGCGAATTCGCCGTCGAGGTCCTCGAAGTCGGAAATCACCTGCATCCAGCCGGAGCCGAGGGCCTGGGCGATTTCGGCCAGCTCGCTTTCCTCGGCGCGCAAAGTGGGGGTGTGGCGGCCGTCGAGGGTTTTGTGGGCGAGGGTGCGGGAGGTGGAGAAGCCGAGGGCGCCGGCGCGCATCCCCTCCCCGGCCAGGCGCGCCATTTCGCGGCGGTCGGCCGCGGTGGCGGGCTCGCGGTTGGCGCCGCGTTCGCCCATGACGTGGACGCGCACGGCGGCATGGGGGACTTGGGTGGCGACGTCGACGTCGTAGCGGCGGGCGTCGAGGGCATCGAGGAATTGCGGGAAGGTCTCCCAGTTCCAGGGCAGGCCCTCGGTGAGGACGACCTCGGGGATGTCCTCGACGCCTTCCATGAGCTTGACCAGCATCTGGCGGCGCTCGGGCAGGCAGGGGGCGAAACCAACGCCGCAATTGCCGATGAGGACGGTGGTGACGCCGTTCCAGGAGGAGGGGGTGATGTGGTTCCCCCAGGTGACCTGGGCGTCGTAGTGGGTGTGGACGTCGACGAAGCCGGGGGTGACGATACGGCCGCGGGCGTCGATTTCGCGGGCGCCGCGCTGGCTGACTTCGCCGACGGCGACGATGCGGTCGCCGGCGATGGCGATGTCGGCCTCGCGCATGTCGCCGCCTGAGCCGTCGACCACGGTGCCGTTGCGGATGACCAGCGATATGTCCATGTCGGTTTCCCCCTTCGTGCGGGCTTTCACCGGCCCGCCGTTGTGGCCATCATGCCATGAGCAGCAGCGGAGCGCACCATGAAGGTCCAGGAAGGCACAGCCGAATTCAGGGGATGGAAGACCTGGTATCGCATCACCGGAGACCTCGGCGGGGGCAAGCCGCCGCTGGTGGTGCTGCATGGCGGGCCGGGGGCGGCGCATAACTATCTGCTGCGCTACGCCGCACTCGCGGAGACCGGGCGGGCGGTGATCCACTACGACCAGCTCGGCGTCGGCAACTCCACGCATCTGCCGGACAAGGAGCCGGATTTCTGGCAGGTGCCGCTGTTTGTCGAGGAGCTCGACAATCTGCTGCGCCATCTCGGCATCGCCGACGCCTACCACGTGCTCGGGCAGAGCTGGGGTGGGATGCTCGGCGCTGAGCACGGCGTGCTGCAGCCCAAGGGGCTGCGCAGCCTGACGATCAGCAACTCGCCGGCCTCGATGGCGCTGTGGCTGCAGGAGGCCAACAAGCTGCGCGACCTGCTGCCGACGGAGGTGCAGGCGACGCTGTTGAAGCATGAGGCCAACGGCACCACGTCAGACCCCGCCTACGAAGCCGCCGTGCGGGTATTCTACGACCGGCACGTCTGCCGCGTGCCGTGGCCGCCCGAGGTGGAGGCGACCTTCGCGGCCATCACCGCGGACCCGACCGTGTATCACACGATGAACGGGCCCTCGGAGTTCCACTGCATCGGGACGATCAAGGACTGGTCGATCATCGATCGGCTGCACCGGATCAAGGCCCCTACCCTGCTGATCTCCGGGCGGCACGACGAGGCAACGGTGGCGGTTGTGCAACCGTTCGCGGATGCGATCCCGGACGTGCGGTGGACGATCTTCGAGAACTCGAGCCATATGCCGCATGTCGAGGAGACCGAGGCGTGCATGGCGGAGGTGGCTCGGTTTATTGCGGCGTACGATTGAAGGAAAGGCTCCGCCGGCTTAGGGCCTGGAGGCCCTAAGGACCCCATCCACTTGCGCGGCTGTGGGGTCGTTCTTCAGTTGATAACTGCTTTCTTGGCGCCGCAGGCAATCAAACATTGCGACTGAACCGATGATCGTTTGGTCGCAATGATTGATGGGCTTCGCCAGTCTCCGCCCCAAGAGTGTGGGATTGCGACTGAAGGTGAGTGCCACAGCCGCGAGCAGTAAGGGGATCCAAGGGCGCAGCCCTTGGCCCGCGGAGCGATGCTTACAGAATAATCTCCCGCCCTCCCCGGGCCGCGTCGCGTTCGCCAGCGTCGTCGTGGATGAGGCGGACGAAGCCGCCGCGATGGGTGAGCTCGAGCGATTCCTCGCGACGGGTCATGGTCTCGGCGTCGGTGCGGATGGCCTCCGCCGTTGCGGGTGCGAGGTCGGGCGTGACGAGGGGGGAGGACGCCATGCGGATGAGGGTCTGGGCGAGGGTCCCGTTGATGCGCTTGACCAGGGCCGGGCCGTTCCAGGCGGGGCTGCGCTGGATTTCGATCAGCCAGGGGCGGGCGTCGGCGTCGAGCAGGACATCGAGGCCGAAGAGCTTGTGGCCGAAGCTGCGGGCGGGGGCATGGGCGGTCTGACGGGCGAAGAACCCGTCGGCGCGCAGCGTAAGGAGGAAGCGGCCGACCAGGCGAGCGATGGCGGTGAAGACGGTGTTGGCATCGTGGCCGGCGGCAGCGACATGGCGGAGGTAGGCCTTGAGGGACCAGACGTTGCCCTGGTCCTCGACGGCGGGGTCCTCGCTGATGACGAGCAGCTTGTGGTTGCGGTGAAGCGCGGTGTTGGTGATGTGCATATCGGTGCGGGCCAGCCAGCCGGGGCCGCGGAGATAGGGCTGGGGGGCGAGGCGGACGATGCCATCGTCGTAGATGTAGATGCGCAGCGGGTCGGCCGAAGTGATCAGGCCGTAGATGCGCATATGGGCCTTCTTGCCGTCGGCGAGGAAGGGCGGGTCGACGTAGTGCTGGACGACGGCGTCCTGGGCGGCGAGGGCTTTCGCGAGGTCTTCGGTCAGCTCGATGGACTGGCCGCCCTGGCCTCGACGAGGCTTGATGACATAGACGGCACCTGGCGGTTGGGCGGCGGCGAAGGCCGAGAGCTGGGCACGCTGCGCGGGCATGACGAAGCTGGCGGGCGCACGCAGGTCGCCGCTGGTGTCGGGGTGGCGGGCGAGGAGCGGGGCGAGCTCGCCCTTGTCGGCGATGCGCGACCACTCGAAGAAATCGTAGCTCGTGTTGCGCTGGTGGAGCTCGCTGGCTTGGGCCGGGCCGGGGCCGCCGAGCTCGGCCATCAGCTGGGTCGCGACCGCATCGGCGTCGTCGACACGGCCGAGGGCGCGGAGGGCGCGGATGCGGGCCTGCAACGCCATCATGCGATGCGGACTGGCGCGATCGGCGATTTCCTCCAGACGCTCGTACCGCGCGAGGCCTTCGCGGGTGCGGCCGAGCCGGTGGAGCATGAGACCGGCCAAGGCGAGGGACTGGTCGTCACGGCCGGTGGTGTGCAGCGCTTCGAAGCCGCGCAAGGCGGCCTCGTCCTGGCCGATGTAGATGCCGCACAACGCGATCTTGGCCATGGCCATGCGCGACTTCGGATCGATCGCCAGGGCGGCCTGGTACTGGGCAAGCGCGGCCGGGAATTCGAGGGCGCGGAGATGGGAGTCGCCGAGGAGGATGCGGGCGTCGAACGAACGGGGGAGTTCGGCGACGAGCATGCGCAGGATGCGCTGCACCTTCAGGATGTCGTACTCGATGAGGTAACGAAGATCGTCACTGAGCGCCATGGGATCGTATCCTAGATCAGGCGCGGGGAAGTGGCATCTGGAAAGGAAGGGAAATGGCTCCGCCGGCCAAGGGCTTCGCCCTTGGGACCCGTTACCCCACGCGGTTGGATTGGCGTACTTCAGTCGATAACGACGTTCTTAGCGCCGCAGGCAATTAGTCCTTGGACCTGCACCGACATTCGTTTGGTCGCAGGGTGATTATAGGCTTCGCCACTCTCCGCCGCGGGATGGTGGGATTGCGACTGATGGTTGTTGCCACAGCCGCATAAGGGAATGGGTTCCAAGGGCGAAGCCCTTGGCCGCCGGAGGCACGCTTCCTTGACCGACGCTGGAGCCGAACGCAGTGGGCGTTCGGCTCCGCGGCGGTTGGATTAGCCGGCGGCGGTGACGGCGCGGCGGGTGATGACGCCGCAGAGGTGGGCGCGGTATTCGGCGCTGGCGTGGATGTCGCTGTTGAGGCCGTCGGCGGGGGTGGTGATGGCGTTGAGGGCGGCGGGGGACCAGTTGGCGGCCAGGGCGGCTTCGAAGGCGGTGTGGCGGAAGACTCCGTTCTGGCCGGCGCCGGTGATGGCGACGCGGGTGCCTTTGGGGCCTTTGGCGACGAAGACGCCGACCATGGCGTAGCGTGAGGCGGGGTTCTTGAACTTCACGTAGGCGGCTTTGGCCGGCACGGGGAAGCTGACGGAGGTGATGACTTCGTCGGCGTCGAGTGCGGTTGCGAACATGCCTTGGAAGTAGTCGTCGGCGGCGATGGCGCGTTTGTTGGTGGTGATGGTGGCGCCGAGGGCGAGGGCGGCGGAGGGGTAGCAGGCCGAGGGGTCGTTGTTGGCCAGGCTGCCGCCGATGGTGCCGCGGTGGCGGACTTCCTTGTCGCCGATGCCGCCGGCGAGGGCGGCGAGGGCGGGGATGGCGCGCTTGACGTCGGCGGAGGCCGCGACATCGGCGTGTTTGGTCATGGCGCCGATGGTGACGGCGTCACCGGTGACGGTGATGCCGGAGAGGCCGAGACCGGAGAGATCGACGACGGTCGAGGGTTTGTTGAGGCGTTGTTTGAGGACGGGGATGAGGGTCTGGCCGCCGGCGAGGGCTTTGGCGTCTTCGGCGCCGAGGGCGCTGATGGCGGCGGCGAGGCTCGTCGGCTTCTGATAGGCGAAATCGTACATGGGGTGCTCCTCGCTTACTCGGCTGCCGCGCGGGCGCCGGCGTTGATGATCGACCAGATCTTCTGGGGGCTGGCCGGCATGTTCATGTGGCGGACGCCGTAGTCCTTCAGCGCATCGACCACGGCATTAATAACAGCCGGTGGCGAGCCGATGGCGCCCACTTCGCCGCAGCCTTTCGAGCCGAGCGGGTTGTGGGTGCACATGGTGTTCTCGGTGCTGACGGTGATGTTCGACAGGTTGTCGGCCCGCGGCATGGTGTAGTCCATGTAGGAGCCGGAGAGGAGCTGGCCGGAGGCGTCGTAGACGGCGTTTTCCAGCAGCGCCTGGCCGATGCCCTGGGCGACGCCGCCCTGGACCTGGCCTTCGACGATCATCGGGTTGATGACGCGGCCGACGTCGTCGACGGCGTTGAAGTTGATGATGGTGACGACGCCGGTTTCGGGATCGATCTCGAGCTCGCACACGTGGCAGCCGCCGGGGAAGGTGAAGTTCATCGGATCGTAGAAGGCGGTCTCGTCGAGGCCGGGTTCCACGGTTTCGATGGGGTAGTTGTGCGGGACGTAGGCGGTCAGGGCGATTTCGCCGAAGGTTTTTACGCGATCGGTTCCTGCCACCGAGAAATTCCCGTTCTTGAACTCGATGTCATCGACGGAGGCTTCGAGGAGGTGGGCGGCGATCTTCTTGCCCTTGGCGATGATCTTGTCCATCGCCTTGACCATGGCGGAGCCGCCGACGGCGAGCGAGCGGCTGCCGTAGGTGCCCATGCCGAAGGGGATCTTGGCGGTGTCGCCGTGGACGATGTCGACCTGGGCGAAGGGCACGCCGAGCTGCTCGGTGACGAGCTGGGCGAGCGTGGTTTCGTGGCCCTGGCCGTGGCTGTGGGTGCCGGTGAAGACGGTGACGCTGCCGGTGGGGTGGACGCGGATGTTGGCGACCTCGTAGAGGCCGGCGCGGGCGCCGAGGGAGCCGACGACCTTGGAGGGGGCGATGCCGCAGGCTTCGAGGTAGGTAGAGACACCGATGCCGCGCAGCTTGCCTTTCGCCGCTGCCGCCGCCTTGCGGGCCGGGAAGCCGGCGTAGTCGGCGGACTTCAGGGCCGCGTCGAGGGTCGCGAAGTAGTTGCCGCTGTCATACTGGAGCGCGACGGGCGTCTGGTAGGGGAAGGCGTCGATCGGAATGAAATTCTGGCGGCGCAGCGCGACCTTGTCGATGCCGGTGTCGTAGGCGACGGCGTCGACGAGGCGTTCGACGAGGAAGGTCGCCTCGGGGCGGCCGGCGCCGCGGTAGGCGTCGACGGGGACGGTGTTGGTGAAGACGGCCTTCACCTCGACGTAGATCGCCGGGGTCTTGTAGGTGCCGGCGAGCAGGGTGCCGTAGAGGTAGGTCGGCACGGCGGGGGCGAAGGTGGAGAGGTAGGCGCCCATGTTGGCGACGGTGCTGACCTTCATGGCCAGGAAGTTGCCGGCGGCGTCGATGGCCATCTGGGCGGTGGAGACGTGGTCACGGCCATGGGCGTCGGACATGAAGCTTTCGCTGCGCTCGGCGGTCCACTTGACCGGACGGTTCAGCTTGCCGGCGGCCCAGGTGACGATGGCTTCCTCGGCGTAGTGGTAGATCTTGCTGCCGAAGCCGCCGCCGACGTCGGGCGCCACGACGCGCAGCTTGTGCTCGGGCAGGCCGAGCACGAAGGCGCCCATCAGCAGGCGGATGACGTGGGGGTTCTGGCTGGTGGTGTAGAGCGTGTAGTCGCCGGTGGTGCGGTCGTAGTCGCCCAGCGCGCAGCGCGGCTCCATGGCGTTGGGGATCAGGCGGTTGTTCTCGAGGTCGAGGGTGACGACCTTGTGGGCGGCCTTGAAGGCGGCGTTGACGGCGTCGAGGTCGCCGAGGTGCCAATCGTAGCAGACGTTGCCGGCGATGCCGTCATGAACCTCGGGGGCGCCGGGCTTGAGGGCATCGGTGGTGCTGGCGATCGAGGGCAGGTCCTCGAAGTCGATCTCGATCAGCTCGGCGGCGTTCTTGGCCTGCTGCTTGGTCTCGGCGATGACGACGGCGATGGGGTCGCCGACATGGCGGACCTTGCCCTCGGCAAGAACCGGATGCTTCGGCTCCGCCATCGGCGTGCCGTCCTTGCTGTGGATCTGCCAGCCGCAGGGCAGGCCGCCGATCGCGGCGAGGTCGGCGGAGGTGTAGACGGCGACGACGCCCGGCGCGGCCGCGGCCTTGGCGGTGTCGAGCGAGAGGATCTTGGCGTGCGGCCGGTCGCTGCGCTTGATGACCGCGTAGGTCTGGCCCGGGCGGTTGATATCGTCGGTGTAGTTGCCGTTGCCGCTGATGAAGCGGAGGTCTTCCTTGCGGCGCATGGAGGCGCCAATGCCCTCGAACGGTGCGTTCATGTCAGTCTCCCCTAAGGGCGCCTGCCGCGCGTGGCGGCGGCGCGTCGATCACTGGCCAGGTTACTCGGCGGCTTTCGCGTGCATGAGCGATTGCGCGGCGTCGATGGCCTTGACGATGTTGTGATAGCCGGTGCAGCGGCAGAGGTTGCCCTCGAGGCCGTGGCGGATCTCGTCGGGCGTGAGGCCCTGCGGATTGCTCTTCACCAGGTCGATCGCGGCCATGACCATGCCGGGAGTGCAGAAGCCGCATTGCAGGGCATGATGCTCGCGGAACATCTCCTGCATCGGATGCAACGTGCCGTCGGCGGCGGCGAGGCCCTCGATGGTGGTGACCGACGCGCCGTTGGCCTGGACGGCCAGCATGGTACAGGACTTCACCGAGACGCCGTCGACATGGACGACACAGGCGCCACACTGGCTGGTGTCGCAGCCGACATGGGTGCCGGTCATGCCGAGCTTCTCGCGCAACAGTTCGACAAGCAGCGTGCGCGCTTCGACATCGACCGTCGCGCTCTTGCCGTTCACCGTCAGGGTAACCTGAGGCATCGTTTCCCCTCCTATGCGGGTCTTAGTTCACGTTTCTCACCCGGCATCGGACCGAGACCGGGATATGCCGGAAGTGTTGTCATCCGCGTCGGCCACGGTCAAGCGAAGTGTTTGAAACTATTGGGTTCACGATATACGTACGGGAATAGTGACTGTGTAACGAACGACAGGCTCCCCTGCCCTGCCCTGGAACGCCGCACCACACGGGCCTACAAGCAGCCCACAGCCACCCGAGGAACCCGCCATGGCCTTCGCCTGCACCATCCCCGCCGTCCCCACCGTCCAGCGCGACGACGACGACATGCGCATCACCCGCTGGGACTTCGCCCCCGGCGCCGTCACCGGATGGCACACACACGGTTGGCCCTACTTCGTGATCATGCTCAACGAAGGCATCCTGCGCATCCACAACGGAACCACCGTCAGCGATACCCACCTCGCCGCCGGACAAGCCTATAACCGCCCCTCCGGCATCGAACACGACGTGATGAACGGCTCCGACCACCCCATCGCCTTCGTCGAAATCGAACTCAAACGCCCCCAGGCCGTACCATTCCCGTGATCTCGGAGCGCGTGGTGGCGGCGGGGTAAGGAAGGAAGGCGGGGGCTTTGCCCCTCGACCCCACCAGGAGGCGGGGCCTCCTGGACCTGCCATCAAATAAGAGAGCCTGATGTGAAGAGGGGGGCCTACCGTGCGGTTGATACCGCTCCGTAGGCCCCCCTCTTCACATCAGGCTATTCCTTACCTGGTCGCCGGGTGCAGGGGGCGCTGCCCCCTGCCGGGTCCAGGGCAGAGCCCTGGCCTTCCCTTCCCTACTCCGCCATCGCCGCGCGCTCAGGAGAGCGCGGGGATGGTGTCGAGGTGGCAGGCGGAGAGGCTGCCGGTTGCGGTTTTGCGGAGGAGGGGTTCTTCGGTGCGGCAGCGGTCGTGGACGAAGGGGCAGCGGGTGTGGAAGCGGCAGCCCGAGGGTGGGTTGATCGGGCTTGGGACGTCGCCGCGGAGGATGATGCGGCTGCGTTTGACCGTGGGGTCGGGGACCGGGACGGCGGAGAGCAGGGCGCGGGTATAGGGGTGGTGTGGGGTGGCGAAGAGGGTTCGGCGGTCGGCGACTTCGACGATCTTGCCGAGGTACATCACGGCCACGCGGTGGGTGAGGTGTTCGACGATGGCGAGGTCGTGGCTGATGAAGAGGAGGGCCAGGCCGAGTTCGTCCTGCAGGTCGGAGAGCAGGTTGATGATCTGGGCTTTGACGGAGACGTCGAGCGCGGAGACGGCTTCGTCGCAGATGATGAGGTCGGATCCGGGGGCGAGCGCGCGGGCGATGCCGATGCGCTGGCGTTGGCCGCCGGAGAATTCGTGCGGCCAGCGGTGCATGGCGTCGCGGGGGAGGCGGACCTTGTCCATCAGTTCGGCGACGCGGTCGTCGATCTGGGACGAGCTGAGGCCGGATTCGAAGTTGACGATGGGTTCGGCGATGATGTCGCGGACGCGCTGGCGCGGGTTGAGGGAGGAGAACGGGTCCTGGAAGACGACCTGGACGCGGCGGCGCATGGGGCGGAGCTTGGTGGGCGTGAGGTTGTCGATGCGTTCGCCGTCGAGGAAGACTTCGCCGTCGGTGATGGGGAAGAGGCGCAGGATGGCTTTGCCGACGGTGGATTTGCCGCAGCCGGATTCGCCGACGAGGGAGAGGGTTTCGCCCTTGGCGATGGAGAAGGAGACGCCGTCGACGGCGTAGACGTTGCCGCGCTTGGCGCCGAACAGGCCGCCCTTGAGGGGGAAGTGTTTCTTGAGGGCGTTGACTTCGAGCAGGGGCTTCGGTGTCGCGTTCATGCCGCCATGCTCCGCTCGGCGTGGTGGCAGGCCACGAGGTGGCCTGGCCGTTTGGCTTCGACCGCCGGGGTGATCTGGCGGCAGACGTCGGTGACCAGGGGGCAGCGGCCGGCGAAGGCGCAGCCGACGATCTTCTGCTTGAGGCTGGGCACCAGGCCGCCGATTTCGGTGAGCTTGGAGCGGCCGGTTTCGTGCAGGGAGGAGCCGAGCTTGGGGACGGCGCCGAGGAGGCCGCGGGTATAGGGGTGTTGCGGGTTGCCGAAGATCTCGATGGCGGTGCCTTCCTCGACCTTGCGGCCGGCGTACATGACGACCACGCGCTCGGCCATTTCGGCGACGACGCCGAGGTCGTGGGTGATGAGCATGATGGCGGCGCCGACGCGGGTCTTGAGGTCGCGCATGAGGTCGAGGATCTGCGCCTGGATGGTGACGTCGAGCGCGGTGGTGGGTTCGTCGGCGATGAGGAGCTGCGGGTTGCAGGCCAGCGCCATGGCGATCATGACGCGCTGGCGCATGCCGCCGGAGAGCTGGTGGGGGTATTCGCGGACGCGCCGCGCGGCTTCGGGGATGCCGACGAGGTTGAGCATTTCGATGGCGCGTTTCTCGGCGTCGTTGGCCGAGAGGCCTTCGTGGAGGCGCAGCGTTTCGCCGATCTGCCGGCCGACGGTGAGGACGGGGTTCAGCGACGTCATCGGCTCCTGGAAGATCATCGAGATGTCTTTGCCACGGATCTTGCGCATCTCGACATCGGGGAGATCGAGCAGGTTCTTGCCCTGGAAGGTGATGCGCCCCGCGATCTTGCCGGGCGGTTCCTGGATCAGGCGCAGGATGGACATCGAGGTGACGGACTTGCCGCAGCCGCTTTCGCCGACGATGGCGACGGTTTCGCCGGCGTTGATGTGGAAGGAGAGGCCTTCGACGGCGCGGACAACGCCGTCGACGGTGCCGAAATGGGTTTGCAGGTTTTCGACTTCGAGCAGGGCCATGTGGGTCAGATCCGCTTGGCGAGGCGCGGGTCGAGCGCGTCGCGCAGCCCGTCGCCGAGGAGGTTCACCGCCAGGACCGTCACCGAGAGGAAGGCCGCCGGGAAGAACACGATGTAGGGCTTGACCTGCCAGAGGGCGCGGCCCTCGGCCATGATGTTGCCCCAGGAAGGGATGATCGGCGGCGTGCCGGCGCCGATGAAGGAGAGGGTGGCTTCCGTCAGCATGGCCGAGGCGCAGATGAAGGTGGCCTGCACGGTCACGGGGGCCAGCGTGTTGGGCAGGATGTGCTTGAGGATGATGATCGGCATGCGGGTGCCGGCGGCCACCGCGGCCTCGACGTAGGGCTGTTCGCGCAGCGAGAGCACGACGGAGCGGACGAGGCGGGAGACCGGCGGGATCTGGGTGATGGCGATGGCGACGACGACGTTCTGCACGCTGGCGCGGGTGAGGGCCATCAGCGCGATGGCGAGCAGGATGCCGGGGATCGACTGCAGCCCGTCCATGACGCGCATCACCACGCTGTCGACGACGCGGATAAAGCCGGCGGTGAGGCCGATGAAGAGGCCGATGGTGGAGGCGACGAGGGCGACGGAGAAGCCGACGATGAGCGAGATCTGGGTGCCGTAGAGCACGCGGGAATAGACGTCGCGGCCGAGCATGTCGGTGCCGAACCAGTATTGCGCGCTCGGCGCCCGGGTGCGCCGGGCGGGGGCGAGTGCTGTGGGGTCGGTGGTGAACAGGAAGGGCGCGAAGACGCCGATGCAGACGATGAGGAACAGCAGCAGGCCACCGACGAAGATGGTGGGGTGCCGGTAGATGAACATGCCGATGCGGCCGCGTTCCTTGCGGGGCGGCAGGACGTCCGGCAGGTCGGGAGCGGCGGTGATACCGATGGTGGTGCTGCTCATCAGTAGCGGATCCTCGGGTCAAACACGGTATAGAGAAGGTCCACGCACAGGTTCACGATGACGTAGACGAAGGAGAACATCAGCACGACGCCCTGGATGACCGGGTAGTCGCGCCGCAGGATGGCGTCGACGACGAGGCGGCCGACGCCGGGGATGGCGAAGACGCTTTCGGTGACCACCGCGCCGCCGATCAGGCCGGCGAAGCCGAGGCCGATGATGGTGACGATGGGGACGGCGGCGTTCTTCAGGCCGTGGACGAAGAGGATCGACTTCTGGTCGACGCCCTTGGCCTTGGCGGTGCGGACGTAGTCCTGGCTCAGCACTTCCAGCATGGTCGCCCGCGTGATGCGGGCGAGCAGCGCGATGAAGGCGCTGCCCAGCGCGACGGCGGGGAGAGCGAGGTTGTTGATCCAGGGGCCGATGCCGGAGGCGATCGGCGTGTAGCCCTGGACGGGGAACCAGTCGAGCTGAAGGGCAAACGTGTAGGCCAGCACGTAGCCGACGACGAAGACCGGCACCGAGAAGCCCATGACGGCGACGACCATGACGAGGCGGTCGACCCACTTGCCCTGTTTCCAGGCCGCCACCACGCCCATCGGCACGGCGAAGCTGATGGCGAAGGTGAGTGTCAGCACCATCAGCGACAGCGTCGGCTCGATGCGCTGCTTGATCATGTGGGCGACCGGCAGGTTGGTGAAGATGGAGACACCGAGATCGCCGTTCAGCACGTTCCACAGCCACTCGCCGAAGCGGATCAGGAATGGACGGTCGAGCCCGAGCGAGGCGCGGATGCGCTCGACGTCGGCCGGCGTCGCCTGGTCGCCGGCGATGATCGCCGCCGGGTCGCCGGGCGCGAGATACAGCAGGCTGAAGACGAACAGTGCGACGATCGCCATCACTGGGATTGTCGCGATGATGCGCCTGATGGCGTAGGCCCACATACCCTTACATCTTCCCTTCTAAGCCGCGCCCGGGGCGACCGGGCGCGGGTGTCATTGTCCTGACACTAGACCTCAGTTCAAGCCTTCTGCACACCCCAGAACACCGGGAATGGCGCCTTCACGACGCCCGAGACATTGTTCCGCCAGGCCTGGTACATCAGGAAGAATCCGGTCGGCCCATAGGTGGCATTCTCGAAGCTGGCGCGGTTGAGCGCGGCGATGGCGCGCTTCTCCGCTTCGAGGTCCGGCGCGTCGTACCAGTTCAGGATGCCCTGCTGGACCGCGTCGGATTTCGGCCAGCCGAACCACGCCTTGTCGCCGCCGCAGTCGAGCGCGGTGTAGGGGGCGGGGTTCACGCAGTCCGCACCCGCGTGCCAGGTGTGGAAGATGTTCCAGCCGCCCTGCGACGGCGGGTCCTTCTTGGCGCGCCGGGCACCGACGGTGCCCCAGTCGGTGGCGATGAAGTCGACGTCGAAGCCGATCTTCTTCAGCAGGTCGGCGGTGACCTCGCCCTCGGCCTTGGTGATGGCGACGTCCATGGCGACAACCAGCGTCACCTTGGCGCCGAGCAGGCCGGCTTCGGCGAGCAGCTTCTTCGCGCCCTCGATGTCGCGCTTGCCCTTCAGCACCTCGCCGCCGGCATCGGAGTAGACCGCGGTGCCGGGGGTGAAGTAGCTGGCCGATTCCTTCCACAGGTCGGGATTGTCGCCGACGACGGCCTGCATGTAGTCCTGCTGGCTGAGCGCCATCAGCACGGCGCGCCGCGCGCGCACGTCGTTGAAGGGCGGCTGCAGGTGGTTGAAGCGCAGCGAGCCGATGTTGCCCAGCGGGTCGGCGATGTCGACGTTGATGTTGCGGTTGCGCTTGAGCAACGGCACCAGATCGGGCAGCGGCGTTTCCCACCAGTCGACCTCGCCGTTCTGAAGCGCGGCGCCGGCGGTGGCGGCATCCGAGGGGATCAGCCATTCGATGCGGTCGAACATCATCCGCTTGCCGCCGGCGAGCCACTCGCCGGCTTCGGGGCGGACGGAATAGTCGGCGAACTTCTCGAAGACCGCCTTGGAGCCGGGCACCCATTCATCGGTGCGAAAGCGCATCGGGCCCGAGCCGACATACTCGCTGATCAGCTTGTAGGGGTCGGTTTTCGCGATCCGCTCGGGCATGATCAGCGCGACCGGCGCGTTGTTCTTGCCAAGCGCGAACAGCATCTTCGCGAAGGGCTTGTTGAGCCGGAAGCGGAACGTGCGGTCGTCGAGCGCTTCCAGCGCGTCGAGCCGGCCCTTGATGATCTGGCCCATGGTGTCGCGCACCATCCAGCGCTCGAGGCTGGCGACCACGTCGCGCGTGGTCACCGCGCCGCCGTCGTGAAACTTGAGGCCGGGGCGGAGCTTGAACGTCCAGGTCTTGAGGTCGGCGCTCACCTCGTGGCCCTCGCACATCTGCGGCTGCGGCTCGAGTTTCGCGTTCACTCCGTAGAGCGTGTCCCACACCATCAGGGCCGCGTTGCGCACGACATATTGCGTGCCGGCGACGGCGTCCATCGAGGAGAGGTTGGCCTGGGGCACGAATTTCAGCACCCGGTTGGCCTGCGCCCGCGCGATGCTGGGAGCGGCCAAGGGGGCGGCGGCCGCGAAAGCGGCGGTCCGGATCAAATCACGGCGCTTCATAGTCTTCCCTTCGTCATCGTCCGCCACCGGCGGCGCCGGGCGGTCGGACATCAATGGCAAAAGCCGCGCGCGAGATTCCCGCCGATGCTTGCACATCGCCCAGAACACCCAGCATCCCCTCGGCACTCGCTGTGTAGACCTCCGGGGTGGGCGCCGAACACCCCGAAGCGATGGAGCCGGTTATGGCACCCCCGGCCGTATGTCCGCAATGCGGTATCAGGTGCGGCGCACGTTCCAGAATGTTGCGAAGCCATTGAGCACGCCTGTGATGTCGGTGCGGAAGGCGGTCGGCGTCTGGAACTGGCCGAGCGGATAATACGGCACATCCTTCATCGCCTGGACCTGCATGCGCCGGCAGATGTCCTGCTGGGCCTTGAGATCCGGCGCGTCGAACCAGGCGGTGCGCATCTGCTCGAGCTCGGGGCTGACGCACCAGCCCGGCCAGGCGCCGGCCTGGTCGCCGTTGCCGCGCAACGCGATGTGCGCCGGCGGGCTGAAATGGTCGGTCCCGGCCCAGCCGGTGATGAAGCCGCTCCAGCCGCCCTGCTCGATCGGGTCCTTCTTGTTGCGGCGCTGGAGCATGGAGCCCCAGTCGGTCGCGACGTAATCCACATTCATGCCGACGCGGGCCATGGTGTCGGCCATGACATCGCCGAGGGCCTTCAACGTGACGTAGTCGGTGGGGACCATCAGAACGGTCTTCTCGCCGGCATAGCCCGCCGCCTTCAGCATCTCCTTGACCTTGGCGTAGTCGCGCTTGCCGCGCAGCGGCTCGAGCCCGTCGTCGCTGGCCATCGGGGTCTTCGGGCAGAACATGCCGAGCGGCGTGTGATACATCGCCGGATCGTCGCCGACGATGGCCTGCATGAACTCGGCCTGGTCGATGGCATACATGAAGGCCTGGCGCACCTTCGGATTGTTGAACGGCGCCGTCAGATGGTTCGGCCGCATCATCTCGACGCCCCCGGTGACGTCGGGGAAGGCCATGCGGATCTTCGGGTTCTTCTTCAGCAGCGGCTGCAGGTCGGCCGTCGGATACTCCCACCAGTCCTGCTCGCCGGCCTGCAAGGCCGCCGCCGCCGTCGCCGCGTCGGGGATCGTCGTCCACACCACGCGCTCGAAATGCGCCACCTTCGGCCCCGAGGTCCAATCCAGCGCGCCGTCCTTGCGCGGCTGATACTTGTCGAACCGCGCATAGACGTTGCGCGAGCCCTGGACGCGCTCCTCCTGCACATAGCGATAGGGGCCGGAGCCGACGATCTCGGTGATCTGCTTGAAGGGGTCGGTGTTCGCCAGACGCTCCGGCATCATCGCCGGCATCGGCGAGGGCGACTTGCCCAAGGCCGCGGGGAGCAGCGCGAAGGGCTTCTTCATGCGGAACTGGATGGTCTTGTCGTCCGGCGCCGAGAGCTCGTCGGTGGCGTTCATCATCGCCTCGCCGATCGCGTCGCGCTTGGCCCAGCGCTTGATCGAGGCGACGCAATCCCGCGCCAGCACCCGCTCGCCATCATGCCAGAACAACCCGTCGCGCAGCGTCAGCTTCCACAGCTTGCCGTCATTCTCCACGACATGGCCGGCCAGCATCTGATGCGTGTAGTTGAAATCGCCGTCCTGGCCGAACAGCGTGTCGAACACGAGATAGCTGTGGTTGCGCGTGACATAGGCCGTCGTCCAGTGCGGATCGAGAAAGGCCAGGTCGATCTGCGGAATGAACCGCAACGTCGAGGCGCTCTGCGCCCGCACCGCGGCGGGTAGCGCCAGACCGGCGGCCGATGCGGCCAGAAAATTGCGACGCCTCATGGCACTCTCCTCACGTGAACGATGACAGGACGATGGCGCCTCTCTCGCCATTGTGCAAGGCAGCATTGCAACCGATACGTGCCCGAATAGTGCTTCCGCAACGACCCCCCGCGCGGCTAAGACACCCCATGACCTCCCTGCTCGCCCGCACCCTCGGCCCCGGCCGCGCCGCCCTGCTCATCGAATTCGCGCGCTTCGGCACCGTGGGCGGCATCGGATTCATCGTCGACAACGCCACCGTCTACGGCCTGCGCCACGCCGTCGGCCTCTACTGGGCCGGCGCCCTGGCCTACCTCACGGCGGCCACGACAACCTGGCTGCTCAACCGCCTCTGGACCTACCGCGGCCGCGGCACCGGCGCCGCACACCGCCAGTGGGCGCTGTTCCTCGCCACCCAACTCGCCGGCTTCGCCCTCAACCGCGGAACCTACGCCCTGCTGATCACCTTCGTGCCACTCACCGTCACCTACCCCGTGCTCGCGATCGCATGCGGGACGGCGGCTGGGATGTTCGTGAACTTCCACTTTGCTCGGAGCGTGGTGTTCAAGTGAGCGACGGAAGGCAAGGAAGCAAGGCTCCGCCGGCTTAGGGCCTGGAGGCCCTAAGAACCCCATCCGTTTACGCGGCTGGATTGTCTTTCTTCAGTTGATAACTGCTTTCTTTGCGCCGCAGGCAATCGAACCGTGCGACTGCACCGTGGTTGGTGCGGTCGCTCGGTGATTATGGGCTTCGCCACTCTCCGCGGCGAGATCTTGGGATTCCGGCTGAAGGTCGGTTCCACAGCCGAGAGATGGTGTGGGTTCCAAGGGCCTCTCGGCCCTTGGCCCGCGGAGCGCCTTCGCTTCCCTTCCCTTCCCTCTTACCGATGCGCGGTAATGAACGCCTTGATCGCCGGGGCGACTTCGGAGCGGAAGCGTTGGCCGTTGAACAGGCCGTAGTGGCCGACGGACTTTTGCTCGAGGTGAGCGTGCATATCGGGGGCGAGGTTGGTGGCCAGGGGGTGGGCGGCCTTGGTTTGGCCGATGCCGGAGATGTCGTCGCGCTCGCCTTCGATGGTGAACATGGCGGTGCGTTCGAGGGCGGCGATATCGATCTTCTCGCCGCGATGGGTGAGCAGGCCGCGGGGGAGGAGGTGTTCCTGGAACACTTTTTCGACGGTTTGCAGGTAGAATTCGGCGGAGAGGTCCATGACCGCGCGGTATTCTTCGTAGAAGGCGCGCTTGGAGGCCAGGGTTTCGCCGTCGCCGTCGACGAGGTGCTGGAACATTTCCCAGTGGGCCTGGACGTGGCGGTCGAGGTTCATCGCCATGAAGCCGGCGAGCTGGAGGAAGCCCGGGTAGACCTGGCGCAGCACGCCGGCGTTGCCGAAGGGCACGCGGTGGATGACGTGGCCGCGGAACCAGTCGAGGCTGCGGCGCTTGGCGAAGAGGTTGACCTGGGTGGGGGCTTCGCGGGTGTCGATCGGGCCGCCGATGAGGGTCATGCTGCGCGGGGCCGCGTGGGGTTCGCCGGCGTTGAGCAGCGAGACGGCGGCGAGCACGGGGACGGCGGGCTGGCAGACGGCGATGACGTGGGTTTCCGGGCCGAGGAAGCGCAGCCAGTCCATCACGTAGTCGATGTAGTCGTTGAGGTCGAAATCCGGGCCCATCAGCGGCATGTCGCGCGCGTCGCGCCAGTCGGTGATGTAGACCTCGTGGTCGGGCAGGAAGGCCTGCACGGTGCCGCGCAGCAGGGTGGCGTAGTGGCCCGACATGGGGGCGACGAGCAGCACCTTGGGGTCGTTGGGCCGGTCGGCGAGGCGGGTGAAGCGCTTGAGGTCGCCCCACGGCTTGATGTCGACCACCTCTTCGAGGATGTCGACCTGCGCGCCGTCGATGGTGGTGTGCTTGTGGCCGAAGATCGGTTTCCCGAAGCGGCGCGTGGTGTGCTCGAAGCTGTCGAGCGCGGCCGCCGAGAACTGGCCGAGCGGGGTCGCGCGCAGGGGGTTGAAGGGGTTGTCGAGAACCTGGAGGGCTCCCGTGGCCATCATGCGCATCGGCGCGAGGGCGGCGTGGTGCATCTCGTAGACGTGGTAGAGCATGCGTTTCCTTGCGACCGAAGAACCGGGAGGTGAGGGTTTTCCGGGTGTTTGACACCCTGTGGGCACACGAATCCTCCGGCGGAGGGTGCCCTTGTTAGGATCAAGCATGTTCCATAAGAAGAGGTTAGCGGCAAGGACAATGCCACGTTGCAAAACGATGGCAGGCCTGCGCCGCCGTGAGGGCGTGCGCCGGTCCAGAGGAATTTTCAGGAGAGAACGATCATGCAGGACATCTACATCGTCGCCGGCACCCGCACCGCGGTCGGCACTTTCGGCGGCACCTTCAAGGACACCACGCCGAGCGCCATGGTCGCGCATGTCACCGCCGAGGCGGTGCGCCGCGCCGGGGTCGAGCCCCGGCAGGTCGGGTTGGCGGTGTTCGGCCAGGTGGTGCAGACCGAGCCGCGCGACATGTATATCTCCCGCATCGCGGTGATCGAGGGCGGGCTGCCGCAGGAGACGCCGGCGCTGACGGTGAACCGCCTCTGCGGCTCAGGCCTGCAGGCGATCCTGACGGCGGCGAATGCCATCCGCTGCGGCGAGGCGGAGATCGCGGTGGCCGGTGGGGTCGAGAACATGTCCCGCGCGCCCTACCAGGTGCCGGCGGCGCGCTGGGGGCAGAAGATGGGCGACACCCAGTTCCTCGACACGCTGAACGGCGCGCTGAACGATCCGTTCCACCGCATCCTCATGGGCGTGACCGCCGAAAACCTGGCCGAGAGCCACCAGATCACGCGCGACCAGCAGGACGCGCTGGCGCTCGAGAGCCATCGCCGCGCCAGCCGGGCGATCAAGGAGGGCCGCTTCAAGGACCAGATCACCGGCTTCGAGGTGAAGACCCGCAAGGGGCCGGCGAGCTTCGATACCGACGAGCATGTCCGCCACGACGCCAAGCCCGAGGATTTCGCGGGGCTGCGGACGGTGTTCAAGAAGGATGGGACGGTCACCGCGGGCAATGCCTCGGGGATCAATGACGGGGCGGCGGCGGTCGTCATCGCCAGTGGCGAGGCGGTGAAGCGGCTGAACCTGACGCCGCTGGTGCGCATCGTCTCGGCCGGGCATTCCGGCGTCGATCCCGCCTATATGGGTATCGGGCCGGTGCCGGCCTCGCGGACGGCGTTGCAGAAGGCGGGGCTGAAGGTGTCCGACCTCGACGTGATCGAGGCCAACGAGGCCTTCGCCGCGCAGGCCTGCGCGGTGGCAAAGGACCTGGCGTTCGATCCGGAGAAGGTGAACCCCAATGGCAGCGGCATTTCGCTCGGCCATCCCGTCGGCGCCACGGGGGCGATCGTGACGGTGAAGGCGATGTATGAGCTGGCGCGGACCGGCGGACGGCATGCGCTGGTGACGATGTGCATCGGCGGCGGGCAGGGCATCGCGGCCGTGCTGGAGCGTGCCTGAGGCCAGCCCGAGCGTCCTCGCGGTCGATCTGGGCGGCACCTCGCTGAGGGTGGCCCGGATCGGGCGGGACGGGACGGTTCTGGCACTGGCGGCGCGGCCGCATCGCATCGGCGTGGAGGCCGATGCGATAGGCTGGTGGGCGATGCTGGCCGGGGCGGTGGCGGAGGTCGGCACCGCGGGGGTGCGGGGCGTGTGCGTCGGCGGGTTCACGCGCAGCCAGGTGCTGGTGGACGCTGAAGGTATGCCGGTGCGGCCGGCGCAGTGTTTTCCGGATGGGCGGGCGACGCCGGTGGAGGGGGCGGCGGCCGGCACCTGGATGGCGATGACGCCGTTTCATCCGGTGGCGCGGCTGGCCTGGGTGGCGCGGGAGGACCGGGCGGCGCTGGACCGGGCGCGGCATGTGCTGCAGCCCGCCGATTTCCTCAACCTGCGGCTGACCGGGCGGGCGGTGTCGGACCGGATCGCCAATTGCTGGGCGGTGGAGCGGGAGAGCGGCGCGGTCACCACGGCGCCGCTGGCGCGGGCGGGGTTGGACACGGCGTTGCTGCCGGAGCTGCTGATGCCCGGGGCGGCGATCGGCGCTGTGCGGGGGCTCGCGGGGCTTGAGGGCGTGCCGGGGCTTGATGCGGTGCCAGTATTCCTGGGCTCGATGGACACCTGGATGGCGACCATCGGCGCCGGCGTGGGACGACCTGGGGAGGCCTATCTGATTGCCGGCACCACCGATGCCGGGGGCGTGCTGACGGCCGCTCCGGCGCCACGGGAGGGGCTGGTGACGCTGCCGTGGGGGCCGGGGGTGGTGCATACCGGCGGGCCGAGTGCGGCGGGGGGCGCCTGCCTGGACTGGGCGGCGCGGCTGCTGGGGGTGGCGGATGCGGCGGCCGTGGTGGCGCTGGCGGCGGAGGCGCCGGCCTCCCCTGCCCTGCTGTTCCTGCCGGCGCTGATCGGCACGCGGGCACCGCTGTGGCGGGCCGAGGCGCGCGGGGCACTGCTCGGGCTCGATGCCACCCATGGGCCGGCGGACATCGCGCGGGCGGTGCTGGAGGGGATCGCGCTCGCCGACCGCGACCTGCTCGGCGGGCTGCCCTGCGAGCGCGTGGTGATCGCCGGCGGCGGGGCGTCGGACCGGGCGTGCCAGATCCGGGCGGACGTGCTGGGCCGGCGGATCGCGCGGGTGGCCGGCGAGCCGGGGCTGATGGGGGCGGCGATCCTGGGCTGGACGGGGCTGGGGGCCTATCCCTCGGTGGCGGCGGCGCAGGCGGCGATGGTGCGGGTGGAGCGGGTGTTCGAACCGCGCCCGGGGAGGGACTACGACGCGCTGCACGCCGCCTATGGGCGGGCGCGGGGGGCGCTGACACTCCTGGCGGGGCTGTCGGCGTGAAGGCGGTGATCGGCCGCTATGGGACGGCGCTGGCGGCGCTGGTGATCTTCGCGGGGTTCGCGGTGACGGCGGGCAACTTCCTCGCGGTCGGCAATCTGCTGGGCGTCGCCAAACAGGCGAGCCATATCGCCATTCTCGGCATCGGGTTTTCGCTGGCGCTGAGCGCCTCGGAGCTGGACCTGTCCTTCGCCAATCTCTGCTCGCTGGCCGCCGTGGCGACGGGGGTGCTGGTGCATGGCGGGTATCCGCCGGGGCTGGCCGTCGCGGCGGGACTGGCGGTCGGGCTCGGTGGCGGGCTGCTCAACGGGGCGGTGGTGACGCTGCTCAAGGTGCCGTCGCTGATCGCCACCCTCGCGGTCGCGGCCATCGCCAATGGCTGCGCCTTCATGATCACCGGGGGGGTCTCGGTGGTCGGGCGCTGGCCCACCGCGTTCACCGCGCTGGGGCGCGGCACGCTGCTCGGGCTGCCGGCGCTGGTGTGGTGGATGGCGGGCGTCACGCTCCTGGCCCTCGTCTTTCTCAAGCAGACCCGCCTCGGCTTCCGGCTGATCTGCACCGGCGAGGCGGTGAACGCGGCGCGGCTGGCGGGGCTGAACGTGCGCGGGCTCAAGCTGCTGGGCCTGGCGCTCTCCGGCCTCTGCGCCGGGCTGACGGCGGTGCTGTTGACCGCCAGCCTGTCCTCGGCGGCGCCCACCATGGCCGGCGATTTCCTGCTGACCGCCATCGCCGCGGTGATGCTGGGGATGACCATGTTCGAGCCCGGCCACCCCAACATCCAGGGCACGCTGGTGGGGGCGCTGACCATCGCCATGCTCGGCAACGGGCTCGTGTTGTTGGGCGCCCCGTATTACGTGCAGGATATCTGTCTGGGGCTGATCATCATCGGCTCGGTGGCGGTGTCGGCGAGCGCGCTGACGCGGGCCGCCTTCGAGGTCTAGGGAGGTTTTATGCGCAAAGTGATTCTCGTGCTGGCGGCGCTGCTGCTCAGCGTCGGTGCCGAGGCGAAGACGCTGAAAATCGGCATCGTCGCCTTCCAGATGTCGTCGGAAACCCATGCCCGCGCGGCCAACGCCGCCGAGGCGGCGGCGAAGGCGCTGGGCTGGAGCGTCACGCTGCTGAACTCCCGCGGCGCGATCCCGGAAAGCGCCGCCCAGATCGAGAACCTGATCGCCGCCAAGGTCGACGCCATGGTGCTGTGCATGAGCAAGCCGGTGGAGCTCGACGCGCAGATGAAGGCGGCGAAGGAGGCGGGGATCGCGGTGGTCACCATCGCCTCGGGCTCCAGCCCGCACACGCTGTTCGACATCCAGGCCAACGAATACCAGGTCGGCTCCGACGCCGCGCTCTATCTGCTCGGCCTGATGAACTACCGCGGCGAGATCCTCACCGAGCGCTTCGAGGGCAATCTCGCCACCCGCATCCGCGGCCGCATGCTCGACGCGGTGCTGGCGGAGAACACGGCGGTGAAGGTGTTGGCGAGCCATTCGATGGCGCGCACCGCGACCTGGCAGGAGGATGTGCGTGCCGGCATGGGGGCGCTGATGCAGCGCGAGAGCGGCAAGTTCCAGGGCATCTGGGCGAGCTTCGACGGCCAGGCCTTCGTCATCGACGACCTGCTGCAGCAGGCCGGCGTGAAGAAGGGGCAGATCCCGGTGGTGAGCGCCGATGGCGGGCAGCAGACGTTTGCGCGGATCCGCGATCCCAATTCGACGATCGTGGCGACCGTCGCGGTGCCGTTCGAGCTGATGGGCAAGAAGGCGGTCGAGGCGCTCGACGCCATCGTCGCCAATGGCAAGCCGAAGGACAGCGTGGTGCCCGGGCCCTATCTGCTGATGCCCTCCTTCCTGATCGACCGCGCCAATGTGCCGGAAGAGGGGAAGTGGCCCTGGTAGAGCCTCTTCTCTCGCTGCGCGGCATCGGCAAGAGCTACGGGCCGGTGCGCGCCCTGGCCGGCGTCGATCTCGACGTCGGCGCCGGCGAGGTGCTGGGTATCTGCGGCGACAACGGGGCGGGCAAGTCGACGCTGATCCGCATCCTCTCCGGCGCCGAGAGCCCGAGCGAAGGGGAACTGCGGCTCGATGGCGTGCCGGTGCGCTTCCGCTCGCCGCTCGACGCCCTGCGGCGGGGCATCGCGACGACCTACCAGGACCTCGCGCTCGCCCCGCGGCTGTCGATCGCGGAGAACCTGTTCATGGGCGGCGAGCTGCTGCGCGGCCCGGCCTGGCTCGGCTGGCTCGACAAAGGGCGGATGCGCCGGGAGGCGGCGGGGTATCTCGCGCGCTTCGGCTTCGCGGGCATCGGCATGGACCGGCCGGTCGCCGACCTCTCGGGCGGGCAGCGCCAGGCCGTCGCCCTGGCCCGCGCCCTGCGCTGGCGGGCCCGGATCGTCATCATGGACGAGCCGACGGCGGCGCTGGGCGTGGCGGAAAGCCGGATCGTGCTCGACCTCATCTTCCGGCTGCATGGGGAGGGGGTGACGGTGATCCTGGTGAGCCATGACATGGACGACGTGGTGGCGGCGACCAGCCGGGTGGTGGTGCTGAAGAAGGGGCGCAAGGCCGGCGAGGTCGCGACGGCGCGGGTCGATGCGCGGCGGCTCGGCGAGGTGATCATCAGCGGCGACGTGACGGGGGTGGCGGCATGAGGGCATTCGCGCCGGTGGCGGCGGCGATCGCGGCGGAGCGGATTCCGGGCGCGGTGCTGGGCGTGCTGGCGCCGGACGGGTCGCGCGAGGTGGAATGGGCCGGATGCGCGCAGGTGGTGCCCGAGCCGGTGGCGATGGGGCGGGACACCTGGTTCGACCTCGCCTCGCTGACCAAGGTGGTGTTCACCACCACCGCCATCCTGCGCCTGGTGGCGGCGGGACGGATCTCGCTCAATGATCCGCTGACGGTGGCGATCCCCGATCTCCGGCAATACGACGTCGCCGGCGCCGCCGAGCGGCGGCTGACCTTCCGGCAGTGCCTGTCGCACCAGACGCACCTGCCGGCCGTGGAGCCGCTCTACACCTACGGCCAGGACCCGGCGACACTGCGCGCCTTCGTGTTGCAGCGGGAGTGGCGGGCGGGACCGCCGGTCTATTCGGACAACAATTTCATTCTTCTCGGCATCGCGCTGGAGCGGCTGACCGGGAAACCGATCGGCGAGTTGGCCACCGACGGGTTCAGCTTCCGGCCCGATCCCCTGCTCTGCGCCGCGACCGAACACTGCTCCTGGCGCGGCCGGGTGATGCGCGGCGCGGTGCATGACGAAAACGCCTTCGCCCTCGGCGGCGCCTCCGGCCATGCCGGGCTGTTCGGCACCGCCGACCTGCTGCTCGATTTCGCCCGCGGGCTGCTGGACGGCACGGTGCTCGACCCTGGCTCCATCGCCGCCCTGCGCATGCGCCAGTCGGCGACGCGCGGGCTGGGCTGGGAGATCGCCTATGACGGCTGGTCCGGCGGCGAGACCTGCTCGGGCGAGACCATCGGCCATACCGGCTTCACCGGCACCGGCCTGTGGATCGATTTTTCCGCGCGCCGCGCCTGGACGCTGCTGACCAACCGGGTGCATCCGACCCGCCACGCCGACAGCGGCATCGTCGCTCTGCGGCGGGAAGTCGGCGCGCTGGTGGCGAGCTAGAGAAGAAGAGCGCGATTCACGCTTTCCGACCCATCGGCCTCAAGCGATCGCGCTCTAAGCCACCAGCGAGCGAGAGTTGCGGATCAGCCCTGGAACTTGATCGCCTGCTCCAGCTGGTCGATCGCCTGGTTGCAGGCGGCGATGGCCTGGGCCTTGTGGCCGCCGAAATCATGCGGCGCCTTCTGCAGGTCCTCGACCGCCCCATGAAGGGCGCGGACGGCGGCCCGCAGCCGGGGATGACGGTCGCCCTTGCCCGCGGGGGCGGCGGGCGCGGGGGTCTGGGCGCTGGCGGCACCGGCCAGCAGAAGCCCGGCAAGGGCGGGCGCGGCGAAGGTCAGGCGACGGGCGATGGGCATGTGAGAACCTCCTGAAGGTTGCGGTGACATCTCTCCCGCATCGGGCGGAAGCCGCGGAACAATTGTCCTTTCGATCCGTGCCGTTCAATTCCCGTTTGACTCTCTCACCAATATTTAATCGGGGCGGTCATGTTGAATTCCGTCCTGTTATATTGACAACGGTCCTATTTCGTGCTATCTGGACCTTCAGGACCCCCAGGCTTCCCTGCCTCCTTCTTTCCTCCCCAATGCCATGCGCCATGTCACCCCGCCCTTCGGCGGGGGTGCATGGCGCAGTACGGCGCAGAGTACAGGGGAATGGCGCGGTGTGCGCCCATTGCGCCAATTGCGCCAATGGCACGGAGATCCGCCAATGACGCCCGTACCGCTTTGATATTCCTCACTTCAATGCCCCTGGATCGGCGCAACTGCGCCATTCCCCGCGCCATTCACTGCGCCATTCAATGGCGCGCGGAATGGCGCACGCAATGGCGCGAATGGCGCACCCCAAGGGAAGGAAGGTCTTCTTTTTCTGAAGAAAAAGAAGCAAAAAGACTTTTGTCATTTTGGGCGCGTGCGATCTGGCGAGGTGAGGCGCGCGAAGCAATAATCAATGGGCTTCGCCGCTCCCCCGCGGCAAGTGGCGACGAAGTCAAAAGGGCAAAAGTTTTTTGGTTCTTTTTTTCAAAAAAGAACACGCTTCTTCCCTTAGAGCGCGATCGCTTGAGGCCAATCGGTCGGAAAGCGTGAATCGCGCTCTTCTTCAATAGGTTACTAGATCGTGATTGGTTTGATCTAAACCAATCACGATCTAGTCTTACCCCGAGATCCCCTCAAGATGATGACACGCCACGCTATGCCCCGCGAACGGCCGCGGCTCCGGGCGCTCGGCCGTGCAGCGGTCGGTGGCGAAGGGGCAGCGCGAGGCGAAGGCGCAGCCCGGGGGTGGGTTCAGCGGCGAGGGCAGTTCGCCCTTGATGGTCACGGCGTGCTTGCGCTCGCGCGGGTCGATCGAGGGTGTCGCGGCCAGGAGCATCTGGGTGTAGGGGTGGCGGGGGGCGGAGAAGATGGTTTCTTTCGGGCCGTGTTCGACGGGGCGGCCGCAGTACATGACCATCACTTCGCGGGCGATGTGGCGGACCACGCTGAGGTCGTGGCTGATGAAGAGGTAGGCGAGTTTCAGCTCGTCCTGCAGGTCCATCATCAGGTTCAGCACCTGCGCCTGGATGGAGACGTCGAGCGCCGAGACCGGCTCGTCGGCGACGACGATGCGGGGGTTGAGCATGAGGGCGCGGGCGATGGCGATGCGCTGGCGCTGGCCGCCGGAGAACATGTGGGGGTAGCGGCCGAACTGGTCCTGGCGCAGGCCCACCTTGTCCATCATGGCCCGCGCGGCGGTTTCGCGGTCGCCGGCGTTGCCGCGCTGGTTGATCTCCAGCGGCTCCATCAGGATGGCGCCGACGGTCTTGCGCGGGTTGAGCGAGCCGTAGGGGTTCTGGAACACCATCTGGACGGAGAGGCGGAGATGGCGCCGCGCGGCCTCGTCGGTGACCGCCGAGCCGTCGATGCGCAGTTCGCCGTCGCTCGGCGGTTCGATCAGGGTGGCGACGCGGGCGAGGGTGGACTTGCCGCAGCCGCTTTCGCCGACGACGGCTAGCGTCTCGCCGGCGGCGAGGCTGAAGGAGACGCCGTCGACCGCCTTGACGATGCCCTTCTTGCCGAACAGGCCGCCGCCGACGGGGTAGTGGCGGCGGACGTCGCGGGCTTCGAGGAGCACGGTCATGCGCTCACCCGGTTTTCGATGGGGGTGTGACAGCGGGCGCGCGCGTTGGCCTCGCCGCGCAGCGTGGGCGGGCTGCTGCGGCAGAGGTCGGTGGCGAGGTCGCAGCGCGGGTTGAACAGGCAGCCGGTCGGGCGGTCGTCGATGCCCGGGACGACGCCGGGGATGGTCGGCAGGCGGGCGCGGCCGTGAGCGCGCTCGGGCAGCGCGTCGAGCAGGGCGGCGGTGTAGGGATGGCGGGGGGCGGCGAACAGCGCGTCGGTCGGCTGTTCCTCGACCATCTGGCCGGCATACATCACCTGCACCCGCTGGGCGGTCTCGGCGACGACGCCCATGTCGTGGGTGATCAGCACCAGGCCCATGCCGTGATGGCGCTGCAGGCCGATGAGGAGGTCGAGGATCTGCTTCTGGATGGTGACGTCGAGCGCGGTGGTCGGCTCGTCGGCGATCAGCAGGCGCGGATTGCAGGCGATGGCCATGGCGATCATGACGCGCTGGTTCATGCCGCCGGACATCTGATGCGGGAAGTTGTTCATGCGGCGCGCGGCGTCGGGAATGCCGACCTGGTCGAGCAGCTCCACCACGCGGTCGCGCACCTGGGCCTTCGGCACCGCGTTGTGCGCGCGCAGCGCCTCGGCGATCTGCCAGCCCACGGGGTAGCAGGGGTTGAGGCTGGTCATCGGCTCCTGGAAGACCATCGCCATGTCCTTGCCGACGACCTTGCGGCGTTCGCGGGCGGAGAGGCCCTGCAGGTCGATGCCGCCGAAGCGCATGACGTCGGCGGTGACGCGGCCGGGCCAGGCGATCAGGCCCATGGCGGCGAGCATGGAGACCGACTTGCCGGAGCCGCTCTCGCCGACGATGCAGAGGATCTCGCCCTCCTCGACGGTGACGTCAACGCCGTCGACGGCGCGGAAGCGGCCACGGGCGGTGCCGAACTCAACGGCGAGATTGCGGATTTCGAGCAGCGCCATCAGCGTTTCAGCTTCGGATCAAGGGCGTCGCGCAACCCGTCGCCGACGAGGTTGAAGGCGAGCACGGTGAACAGGATGGCGAAGCCAGGCAGCGCCAGCACCCACCAGGCGCGCTGGTAGAACTGCAGGGCGCCGGACAGCATGGTGCCCCATTCCGGCGTCGGCGGCTGGGCGCCGAGGCCGAGGAAGCCGAGGGCCGCGGCATCGAGGATGGCGACCGCGAAGCCGAGGCTGACCTGGACGATCAGCGGGGCGACGCAGTTCGGCAGCACGGTGTCGAACATCAGGCGCAGCGTGCTGGCCCCCGCGCTGCGGCTGGCGGTGACGTAGTCGCGCGCGAGTTCCGACAGCGCCGAGGCGCGGGCGAGGCGGGTGTAGCCGGGCAGGGTCACGACCACGACGGCGAGCATGGCGTTGAACAGGCCGGGGCCGAGGATGGCGACGATGACGATGGCCAGCAGCAGCGAGGGGAACACCAGCAGGATGTCCATGATCCGCATGATCAGGATATCGACGATCCCGCCGGCGAAGGCGGCGGTGAGGCCGAGCGTGGTGCCGGTCAGCAGCGCGAGGCTCGCCACCGAGAAGCCGATGATGATCGAGAGGCGGGCGCCGTAGATCAGCCGCGAGAGCATGTCGCGCCCGACATCGTCGGTCCCCAGCGGGAAGAGCCACTGGCCGCCCTCCTGCCAGACGGGGGGCACGAGGAAATGCTCGCGGAACTGCTCGATCGGCGAATGCAGCGCCAGCACGTCGGCGAAGATGGCGAGGAAGATCAGGAACAGCATGATCACCAGGCCGACGACGGCGCCGCGGTTCTCCGCGAAGCTGCGCCACAGCAGCGCGAGGCGGCCGGGCATCGGGGGGGTGGCGGCGGTGACGTCGGCCATCAGCGGCGGATCCGCGGGTTGAGGAAGCCGTAGAGCAGGTCGACCCCGAGATTGACGAGAATGACCAGCACCGCGATCAGCAGCGTGCCGCTCTGCAGCACCGGATAGTCGCGCCGCGCGATGCTCTCGACCAGCCAGTGGCCGACGCCGGGCCAGGAGAAGATGGTCTCGGTGAGGATCGCGCCGCCCAGCAGGCCGCTGACGGACAGACCGATGACGGTGACCACGGGGATCAGCGCGTTGCGCAGGGCATGCACGATGACGACGCGCACGCCGCCCAGGCCCTTGGCGCGGGCGGTGCGGACATAGTCCTCGTTCAGCACCTCCAGCATCGAGGAGCGCGTCATGCGCGCGATGATGGCCAGCGGAATGGTGCCGAGCACGATCATCGGCAGCACGATATGGCTCCAGGCCGAGCGGCAGGCGCCCTCGTCATCGGACCAGTAGCAGTCGATCAGCATGAAGCCCGACCAGGGCTCGACGAAGAAGGCATCCGAGATGCGGCCCGAGACCGGGGTGATGTCGAGGGTGACGGAGAAGATGAGGATCATCATCAGCCCCCACCAGAAGATCGGCATCGAGGCGCCGGTGACGGACATGCCCATCAGGCCATAGTCGAAGGCCGAGCCGCGGCGCACCGCGGCGACCACGCCGAGCGGCAGGCCGATCAGCATGGCGAACAGGATGGCGGCCACCGACAGCTCGACGGTGGCGGGAAACAGCGTGACGAACTCCTTCCACACCGACTCCCGCGTGACCACGGACACGCCGAGATCGCCCTTCACCACCTGGACCTCGTAGTCGAGGAACTGCTTCCACAGCGGCTGGTCGTAGCCGAACTCGTGGCGCAGCTCCGCCAGCCGCTCATCGGAAATGCCGTGCTCGCCCACCCGCGCCTCGATGGGGTCGCCGGGGACGAGACGGATGAGGATGAAGGCCAGGAAGGTCACGCCGATGAAGGTCGGCAGGATCAGGCTGACCCGGCTGAGGAGGAACCGCAGCATGAGGGAAGCGGCAAACCCCCGCCCGGCCGCTCCCGCGAGGGAGACGCCGGGCGGAGGGCTGGCCTGACTACTTCAGGTCGACGAGGTCGAAGCGATGGGCGCCGAACGGGCTCATCTTGTAGCCCGTCACGTTGGCGCGCATCGGCAGGTAGACCACGGAGTGGGCGATGAAGAAGTAGGGCGACTCCTTCGTCATCACGTCCTGCGCGGCCATGTAGAGCTTGGTGCGCTCGGCCTGGTTGGAGGTCTTGGCGGCCTTGGTGACGAGGTCGTCGAACTCCTTGTTGCACCACTGCGCGGCGTTGTGCGCCGAGCAGGCGGCGAGCGGCACGAAGAAGTTGTCGGGATCGCCATTGTCGCCGGTCCAGCCGAGCTGCACCATCTGGTGCTCGCCGGCCTGGGCGCGCTTGCGATACTCGCCCCACTCGTAGCTGACGATCTTCGCCTTGATGCCGACCTTCGCGAGGTCCGCCTGCGCCAGCTCGCCGATGCGGCGCGCATCGGGGTTGTAGGGGCGCTGCACCGGCATGGCCCAGAGATCGGTCTCGAACCCGTCGGGATAGCCGGCCTCGGCGAGCAGCTTCTTGGCGCCCTCGATGTCGAGCTTGTACGCCGGGGTCTTGTCGTTATACGACCACATCGTCGGCGGGATCAGGTTCTTGGCCGGCTGGCCAGAGCCCTGGTAGACCGCCTTGAGGATGGCCTGCTGGTCGATGACCATGGTCACGGCCTTGCGGACGCGCACGTCGTCGAACGGCTTCTTCTTGGTGTTCATGCCGATATAGCCGATGTTCAGGCCCGGCTGCGCCATCACGGTCAGGTTCTTGTCGGCGTTCAGCGCCGGCAGGTCGGCCGGGCGGGGGCCGAACGAGATCTGGCACTCATTGGCCTGCAGCTTGGCGATGCGCACCGCCGGGTCCTTGTTGATCGAATAGACCAGCGTGTCGACCTTCGGCTTGGTGCCCCAGTAGCCCGCGAAGGCCTTGAAGCGGATGGTGGCGTCCTTGACATACTGCACGAACTCGAACGGCCCGGTGCCGATCGGCTCCTGGTCGATCAGCTCGGGCTTGCCGGCCTTCATCAGCGCGTCGGCGTATTCCTTGGACTGGATGGTGGCGAAATCCATCGCCAGGTTCGACAGGAACGGCGCGTTGGGCTCGTTCAGCACGAAGCGGACGGTGTAGTCGTCGACCTTCTCGATCGCCTTCAGCAGCTTCGTCATGTCCATGTCGGACCAGTAGTCATAGCCGCCGCCGGACACCTTGTGGTACGGGCTGGCGTCCTTCCACTGGCGCTCGAAGGAGAAGATCACGTCGTCGGCGTTGAAGTTGCGGGTCGGCTTGAAGGTCTTGCTGCTGTGCCACTTGACGTTCTTGCGCAGGTTGAACGTGAAGGTCAGCCCATCCGGCGACACCGTCCACTTCTCGGCCAGGCTCGGCACCACCTCGGTCGAGCCATAGCGGAAGCCGACGAGCTGCTCGTAGATCGGCCGGTTGGCGTCGAACGTGGTGCCCGTGGTGTTGATCATCGGGTTGAAGTTTTCCGGCGAACCCTCGGAGCAATAGACCAGCGTCTTTGCCTGGGCCGAGCCGAGAAAGGCGGTCAGCGCAACCGCGCAGACCGTGGCGATGGCTGTGTTCTTCATGCGAGACACCCCTTATTCACTGGGCGCCGCGCCGGATTGTCCGGCGCAGGGCGGAAACCGCCTTGTAGAGCGCGCGCGGCCAAGCCGCTACCCCCCGGGGCCGCTTGAAAACTCTACTCCCGTGGTCATCCAGCGCGCGTTTTCTGCGCTCCGGTGCTCACGGGCCTCAAGCCCGCTCCGCTCCGGTGCGCGAAAACACACGCCGGCCGTCCGCCAAGTGGCGGCCTCTGACTCACCAGAGCGAGTTTTGAAGCGCCCCCCTCAGGTCAAAGCCGGATTGGCGCCCCGGCAGGCCGCCTCGAACCCATCGGAGATGAACTCGGGCCGCTTGTAGAAGCCCTTGATCCAGCTCGCGAGCATGCACAGCTCCTCGAGCTTCAGGATCTCATCCAGCGTCCCCGCGGGAAACCGGATCGCGAACGCCCCGGCAATACTCCCCAGCAACTCCTCCACCTGCTCGATGCTCAGCCCCAACTCCGTCTCCAGCACCGCGCCACGCACCAGGCGCGCCTCGTCGATGTCATACTCGTCGCGAATCAACTTCACGATCCAGCGGAACATGTTCATCCAGTTTCGAACGTCATCCGTCGGCGGCGGCATCGCCCGGGCAGTGCTCCGTCACCCCAATGATCCCCCCACCCTCCACCCAATTGACTGACGACGGGTTAATCCCGGCCGGGCCAGGGCGGAGCCGCCGGGAAAGCAAGGCCAGCGCAAAGCCACGGGCCTTGGAGACCGTTTGCGCACTCTGTTCTGGCGGCCGTCCGGCGTGTGTTTCCAAGCACCACAGCACGGACAACGCCCGTCGGATGGCCACCCGTGTGGCGTTTTCAACCGGTCTCCTGCGTCCCTCGCGCCCCGAACCCCCGCAGATCGAGCCTGCGCAGCAGCGGCGCCCGCCACGCCGTCGCCGCCACCACCGCCAAGGTCACGATCCCCCCCGCCCACACCGACGGCGCGATCCCCAGCGCCGAGGCCGCCAGCCCGCTCTCGAACGCCCCCAGCTCGTTCGACGCATTGAGGAACAGCCCCCGCACCGACGCCACCCGCCCCCGCATCGCATCCGGCGCCGCCATCCGCACGATCGCGCGCCGCACCACCACGCTGATCCCGTCGCACGCCCCCGCGAAGGCCAGCGCCGCCATGCACAGCCACAGGCTGCGCGACAGCCCGAACACGATGATCCCCACCCCGAACCCCGCGATCGCCAGGTGCAGCGCCACCCCCGCCTTCGCCCGCGGCGGATACCGCGTCGCCACCAGCATCGCGCCCAGCGCCCCCGCCGCCGCCGCCGCCCGCAACCGCCCGCCCCCCCCCGCCCCCCCCCCCCCCCCCCCCCCCGGCGACCGCGGCAACGACCCCCCCCCCCCCCCCCAAACAAAACCCGACCCGACCGGCGGCCCCGAA
>Ga0164296_1000460_pt1 | contig 48335 bp, 44 predicted proteins | sample GEODES057metaG_FD_113533 | JGI IMG/M metagenome (GOLD analysis project Ga0164296, IMG submission 113533) | Dystrophic lake water microbial communities from Trout Bog Lake, Wisconsin, USA - GEODES057 metaG | ecosystem: Environmental > Aquatic > Freshwater > Lake | place: USA: Trout Bog Lake...
CAACCTTCCAAGGCGCGCTCAATCCCAAAGCCATTGCAAACAGGTCGTTCTGATCCATCTCCCAATCTGACATCTCCCGCCCTCCTCTGCCACCAGCTACCCACTCAATTCAGCGAGGCGGCAAAAAGCGTGATGCCATCCAAAGTATCCAGCGCGATCAATAACAACCGAAGCCACAAACGAAAGGGCGAGTAAGCAAGCAGCCTTTAAATGAAGCCGTTTACTTAACAGATGCGAACACAATAGAACTGACGCTCCAGCAACGATCTGGAAATAGACCAATTGTGGCAGAAAATACAAATGAACAGCGCTCTGTCCCATGAATAAGAGTCCTAACCACTCCTGCCAGTCATACGCAGAAGTAATCGAACCATTCTTTCCCCATCGCAGAATCAAGTAAAGAATCGTCCATGCAGCATACGGTCGCATCAAACGGTTCAAACTCAGAATCGATTTGATCTCGCCGTTGTTTTTAAGAACCCTGCGAATCGTGAAATGAACGGCCGAGGCGTAGAAATAGTACACCGGGAAAAGACGGACCACATTGGTGATCAACTCCGCCTGTGATGTGCAGGGCGCGAGATGAATCAACGCCACGCCATAGGCGGCCACAAACTTTGCAGCCTCAAGAGCAAAAATTCGGACTTCATTCGGTGATCGGCTCACTGGAATGATGGCAAAGGTGTAATGATCTGTTTTTTGGTAACAAGTTGGTAAATACGTGTCAAACGCAAGGTCATGGTGTTGACGGTGTAGCGTTTGAGCGCAAGAGCGCGTGCCTTGGCACCGAGGCTCTCGCATAGACTCTCATCTTCGAGCAAACGACAGATGGAAGCTTTAAGTGATTCGACATTGGTGTCACAAATGGCCAGAGTGTCACGAGCTTCATTCTCTTGTGCCAGCCCGACCTCACGGCTTGCCACACACGCCGTACCGCTGGCCATTGCCTCCAGGAGAGCAAGGCCGAAATTTTCAGAATACGAGGGAAGTACAAACAAGCGCGCCGACCGAAAAGCGGAAAGCTTCACGTCTCCGCTGAGAAAACCACACCACACGATCTTTCCACTAACACCCATGTTTTCAGCCCGTGCTTTGAGTGAGTTGATGAAATCAACATTACCGTGACCAACGATAACCAGGACCGCGTCAGGATGACGCACAATAATCTCAGGCATTGCATCTATGAGCAGGTCCAGGCCTTTCTTCGAATCGATCCGAGACAAGAAAAGCATGATCTTGCATCCCGCGGTCTGCGGGAAGACCGAGTAAAAGACATCTTTTGAAGGAAGCACTCCATAATCCGACGGATCGATTCCAAGGGGCATCACGATCCAATGAGCAGTAAACCCAAGGGCATTGGCCTGATCTGCTTCGGCATCACTTGTGTAATGAACAAAGCAGGACCCTTCCAGCATGGGCTTTTCAATCAACATCATGGACAACTTCTTGAGCCGGGGCCGGTGATTCTGCATGCCCCAACGATTCAACACCCCCAATGGCCGGATAGCATAGGGCCGAAGGCTGCATCGGGCGGCGATGGCAGTTGCCAGAGATGGAAAACTGAACAAGCCATGAATGTGAATCAGATCGTATTTCATCACATTTCGAAATAGCCAGCATGCCATAGGCCAGGAAAGGCGATATAGCTCCGACTGCTTTGGAAAATAAAGAACATTATAATCCCCTTGGGACACCGGCTCGCCAAGCACTAGACCACGAAGCCGCATGCCAGGCCCGTCGTCATCCGTTGTGACGACATCGACCTGAACCCCATTATGCGCCAGCCCGCTGGCCATCAGCGGTAACGCGAAACTAGGACCGCCACAGGCGCGGGAAAGCGAGGCACAGACATGGAGTACCTTCAGGGGTTTTTCCAAGTGCGCAAGATTCTCGGCCTCAACGGCACTGTTAAATCTTTGGGGTAGCTCCTCCCTACCAAGTCTTTGAGCGGCGTTCAAGAATGCCCGGACCCCCACTTCAGCTGACATTCGGGTGGCAAAATACTGACTGGCTGCACGACGCATCAATTCCACCCCATCCAGAGACAGCTCTTCCCAATGCTGGAGCAATCTTACCACACCTTCCACTGTATCTGGTTCTACGAATCCCGCTCCAGACTCCTGAATGGCACGCCAACCATTGACCTTGTTCGAAATGAGCACCGGCACCCCGCAGGCCATGGCCTCGGCAATAATGACGCCGAAATTCTCCTGGTGAGATGGCAGAATAAGCGCGTCCGCCTGGTTGATCTCCTGCCACTTGGCCTCGCCACTGACGTTGCCGACAAAAGAAATAAGTCCGCGCTCCACCAGTTGGTACACTTCAGCCGCGTCTCTGAGGTGCTTCAAATACGATTCAGTAACTGATGGACCAACGATTCTTAGATACCAGTCATTTTGCTTTTCAGGTGGCAATGAGGACTGCCAGCGCGCAAAGCCCTCAATTAGCAGATCGCAGCCTTTTTTGGGATGAATCCTACTGAGAAATAGCAAGGTGCGCTTCCCATGGGAATCTGGTGCTGGCCGCCGGAAATCGACCCTGCGCTCCTCATTTAGACGCGCAGGAGGTTGAATGCCAAACGCAGCTATAGCCGGACGAACCGCGAAAGGAAAAAATGTATTTCTGCCTGCTTCGAACTCTTCCAGCGTCGTAAAAAAAACAGCTGCCGCGTCTCTCAAAAGCCTGTTTTCGGCCAACCACCAATAAATCTGTTTCACCAGGTGCTTCCCCAAATAAGCTTGGGAGAACCATTGATCGAGCATGCCGTGCGGAAAGACTGCGTAGGGAACCCTGGCATTCAAACATGCACGTCGAGTTGCCACACCATGATATTGCCACAGACCATGAACAACCACCTGATCAAACCCTTTCACAATCCGTGCAAGCAGGTTGTCAAAATTCCAGTTGTAGCCAAAGTATCCGATACCACTGCCCGCCGCGTGCACCTTGCAAGGCCACTCGGCGAGCCACGGGCAAGTTGCATCGTCCAAAACAAGTATCTCAGTATCGATTCCCTGCTCCAATAAGCCTTCCACCATTCCTTTCAAGCCATAGGATGTTCCACCGTGCAACGGATTTAGCGAATGAATGGTGTGAAGTACTCTCATGCGAAGTCTCTTTGACATTAATCAGCAACCTTTGCGGCCATGATCCTTTCGTACAGATCCAGATAACCGTTCACAAAACGCTCCATCGTAAAACTCGCGGCATGCTTCCTCCTCGCTGCCACCAAAGCAGCATCACGTCCGCCTGAATCGAGTCTGTGCATAATCTCGACAGCTGCACCAAAAGGATCATTGGGATCAATGTAACAGGCGGTTGTTCCCCCTGCCTCAGTCATTGGTCGACGGAGTGTTGTAAAGACTTGGCAACCCTGGGCCTGGGCTTCCAGCACCGGCCAGCCGAAGCCTTCCTCCAGCGAAGGAAAGATCAATGCAGCGGCATGTGCATATCCAGCGCGAATTGTGGCATCGCTGGGCCGGATGACAACCATCACATGCTGTTGAAGATCGAGTTGATGCATCCACCTTTTCTCCTCCGTCGTTAGGGCAGCCCCCATCAACACCAGAGGATGCTCGCAACCAAGCTTGCGCAGTTCCGCATAAATCCGAAAGAGTCCTGAACGGTTCTTGTACCAGCTGGAATTGCCTACATGGATGAGGTAGTGAGGCGGCAGTTGGTCGGGGCGTCCTCCCGCCGGTTGGAGAAAGAAGGGGTCCAGAGGGTTGTAGATCACGTCACAACGCTCTCGAGGCAACTCCAGCACATGGATGCAGTCTTCGCGTGTGGCCTCAGACACACAGGCACACCAGGGTGCTTTGGCAAGCGCGCCAAGATTCAATTTCTGATATGCAGACTCCCTGCCGAGCAGCCGCGCAGAAGATTTGAAAGTTGACCTGCCAGAACCGGCCTTGGCAGCAATCAAATCGTGACAAGTAACCAAGTGGCGGACGCCTGCGAGCGCTTGAAGATAGACTCCGTTGCCCTGATCCAAAAGATGCACCAGCTCACCTTCTGCACGGGAACACCTCATGGCTAATGCTCGCAACATCAGCGAATGGATGATAAATTTGTCAAAGTAGCCGATTTGTTTGCGTAAGACACGAAACAACGGCAGCAGATGGCCGGCAAGCACAGTCGGTCTTATTGTGGTCACTTCCAGCCCTTTGGAGGCCAGCCCGCGCTCCAGCAGGGCTGCGTAACGCTGCATGCTGAACTGCTTGTCTGGCAGGTAGTTGGCCAGGAGCACCACACGTCGCGGCAAAACTCTCGATGTATGCGTCCGTACCCGGACAATGCCATTCTGACGCAGAATGTCCTCAGCCGCTTGAACCAGCCTGCTGGCCGTTGGTTTGATGTCATGAACAACCGCACATTCCCTGCCTTGAGCCCCCATTTTAGACACGCCCGCGAGATCGAGAGCAGCGGCTTCTCGCAACGCGCCCAGCAGCTCCTTCTCATCATTGGGCGGCACAAGCCAGCCGGTGACACCAGGACAGACGAGTTCACGTGCGGCACCAACCTGGCTGGTCGCGATCACCGGCATGCCGGACGCTAGCGCCTCAACTACAACCATTCCCCAACCGTCATAGCGTGAAGACAAGCAGAGTATATCTCCTAAGGAATATGCTGAAGGCAGATCGTGCCATTTGACAAAACCCTTCCAAGTCACCTGGTGCTCAACTGGCTCAAGTATTTTAACTAGCTTTTCACGAAGCGGCCCGTCCCCCAAAAGCATCAACCTTACACGCGCATTTTCCTTGGCCAGCTTGACAAAGGCGCGTGCGAGAGTGGTCACCCCTTTACGTGGCACAAAGGCGCCCGAAAATACGAATGTCAGATCCTCCCCGGCATTCTTCCTCGGCCGAGAAACTGTCAAATAGGGCTCCAAGTTGGAAGCATAGGGAAGATTGAAGTATGCACGTCCTTCGCCAAACTCCCGGCGATAACCTTCCAAGCCGAACTCACCCACCCCCCAAATTGCCACATATTTTTTTCGTAGCGGACGCAGCAGCACGCTTCGCATGAGCCGCCCCACCCAACCAAGGCGCAGGAATCCAGGCCGTTCTCCCCAATAGACCATGGGGCCTCCAGCCAGTGCACGACAATGCAACGCAATGAGGGCGAACGGACTTGTATAGTATGAAAAAACGACAAGTGGTGCCTTCAGAATCCTTGGCATAGCCTCAGTCCACCCTCCTTCCACGGCATCCAGAATAAGATGATCATGATGGATTGGCAAACGATCCCACGGCCGGTCGGGTATGGACCCACTGAGATAAATGACAAAAGGTATGCAGCCCCCTTGACGCGCCAACTCGTCAAACAATTCCACCATGTAAGGTGAAGGTATTTTCGACACAAAAACCACCGGCAAAGGCGGTTCGCATGCGTTCTCTTTATTCATCAAGTGTCTATTAAATGCACTACAGCAATCGCTTGTTTTTTGAATGGTCGGGCTCCATCAGCGCCCCCCAAACAATTCATGGGAAACCGCGAAACAAAACAAGTAGTGCGGCTAAAACTCAATTACAGCAACCATGTGGTAATGGGTCCTGGCAATGTTGTTCTGTATCGTCTTAAAGCAAGCCTGGCCTGCGATAAGCAAATGCATCCTGAAAATGCAGTCACTTTGAGGCGATTTGCCCCGTGGCAGGAAACTCGGACATGCGATAAAACAAACTCAAATTCTCCTGCCTCTCCAGGTTGATACGCCTGTGAACAAAACCCTCAGACTCAACATTCCGGATAAGCGGGATGGAATCGGCCCGATCATCATGCCACTCCACAATAAGGGCATTCACTCTTGCGAGCCAGTCCGTGTCCCGACTCAGCAGTTCCTCTTCCCCGCCTTCAATATCCATCTTTACCAGATCGACCCGCCCTTCCGGAAAGCGGTCCAACAGCTCACGAACACCTACAACCGGAACTCGGATTTCAGTTCCATCTACGCATTCCATGGAGACATGACCCAGATTTGATTCAACCCTCGTTTCAAACCATGCTTCGCCTGAAATCTGCCCAACCGCCGCCCGCACCACCTCCCCGGGGACATTGTTGTCGCGAAAGTTGACTTCAGCGACCGCTGCATTTTTGAAATCGGGTTCCACAGCAAGCACAAATAACTCTGAGTCTAACTGAGGTTGACTGGTTTTTCCCCGCTTGGTGAACCAAAGTGAAGCCAGCCCAATATTGGCACCTAAATCGAGAATGGAGCGAAGGGGAAACGGCAGATCACAGGCATAAACCTCTTCAAGGAACACTTCACGCAAACTCTGCAGATCTCCGCGATTGAATCGATAACTCGTTTTCATACCACAGAGATTCACCTGACGCACTTTATTGTAACCTGGCAACAACACCAGACGCAACAACCGGCTCCAGAAAAAATCGAACCGCAGGCGCCGGGCTGAGAAACGATCTGAAGCCAATTCAGCCGCCTGCCTGCCTTCGTCTAAAGCATGGCTACATGCGTCAATTACCTTATTAAATAGCATTCCTCGATTTGCTTCAGGCATCTGAACATACTTTCATCGTTGCTCCGCTTTTCCAATGACTGCGAATCCAATCTACCAACAGCCAATTGACACCATTCCGATTCGCCTCTTCGGGTGACCGGTCTGGCTTCCAATTTCCTTGTTTGGCACACACCACAATGCACCTCCCCACATCGGGCCTGGATTCTGCAACTCGACGCCCTTCAAATCAAAAAGGCGATAGCCCCAGCGCTCCCGAAGCATACGTAATGCATGAAGTTCCGGCGCATTTTCATCTGCGGCATGCAGTTCAAAATATATCTTGGGGAGATAATCCTCGATTAAGCTGCCGGCTCCTTCAATGACTCCGAGCCCGGAACCTTCCACATCAATTTTGATCACCTGAGGTGGGCGTTTGCCGCCAGCGAGAAACGCATCCAACGTCACACATGGCACCTCGAATGTTGTTGCCCACGCATCGGGCTTGATCATCGCGTCACGGAGAGTTCCCGCTGTATGAAAGTCTGAGTCAAAACAAAAGGTGCGCGGTTGTGAATCAGATGCCACAGCGGCAGCCACGATCTCAACATTGATCAGTTGGTTTAGTTCAACGTTCTTGTGCAAAGTTTCCACATTATGCGGAGCAGGCTCGAAGGTGTAAACAGCCCCACCAGGCCCCGACAAAACGGAAAAATAAAGCGCCATCTGTCCACAATTCCCGCCAATATCGTAAACGACATCGCCTGAGTTTATACAGTCAGCTAAAAATCTCCAGTTAATGCTGTCACTGCCAAAGGCATAAGTGGCACCCATCCCAGGAACAACCACAAACCGGCGTCCTTTCAATGGCCCCCTAAGTACCGCACGGGTCGATCCATGCGGGTAAAACAAGCGTGCCAATCTCTGGTTCAATCTCATATTTAAAAAATTCAACTATGGTGGGAATGAACCTCGTGAAACAATTTGAGCGTCTCCCAGTTTTTTGGGCCAGCGTTTCAACAGCAGCCAGGAGAGAATACTCGGACTGTTGACCTCGTGGCGGTATTTTTTGTGCTTGCGTAAAAAGTCGGGCATCATGCGCAGGCCCTCCAGAATTCCTGCCGTCCACCCCCAGCAAAGAAGCAGCACCAAGCGGTTCACCACACTACAAGCGCCCACGGGCCAGAGCCAGACTGGAAAGCGCAGGAAAGAAAACAATGCTGTATTTGCGAGCACGTGAGCGTTGGTGTCGGCATCAACCTTCTGCGGGAGTGCATGATCATGCACCACTCTCAGCATCGGATCGTGAACGATCATTCCGCCCAACGCATGCAGTTGCAGCCCGATGTCCACTTCCTCCATCGCGTACGCAATAGGTAGCGGCACAAAGCCCTGAATGCGTTGAAACCAGCTTTTGCGAAACACACAGCCGCAGCCTGAGGGCACCGCGATCCGCTGGAATGTCAGATTCTGCCACTCCTTTGCCTGACTGGCGGCACTGAACATTGCGGCGTTGGGAAAGATCTCAGCGAGTTCCATCACCCGGGCGAAGTAGTCTGGTTGCGCTGGAAACGAATCATCATCAAAATTGGCCACCAGTTCATTTCCCGCCGCTGCGATCAGCCGGTTGCGCGCTCCACCCGGCCCCAGCAGTTTGTCGCTGACAAGAATTTGGATGCGAGGATCAAACGCGCGCACGGCCTCCACGATCCGCGCATCACCGCCATCCACGTGCACTATTATCTCTGCTGGCGCAGGCAGACAACGATGGATCTGCCTGAGTGTCTCAATAAATTTATCCAGACGCCGGCAGGCAGGAACGATAGCAGTCACCTGACAGGTTTCGGCATCACTCATGCAATTGGAGATGCCCTCCCCCGGCTGAACCGCATTCCAGGCCTGTTGCCAGCTACGCTTTTGTCACTCAAAACCTCCCCGCCTCTGGGCGAACGCCCACGCGGAGCAAATCGCCGCTGTACCGTGGGCTCCAGCAAAGGCATCATGGCAAAGCCTGACAGAGCAAAGATGAAAAAGTTGGCCGTGTGGTTAAAGACCACCGACATGATTAGGAATGGCCCGGTAATGAGCAAAACTGCCAGACATACCGCCCGGATGAGGCCAGGTGGAGAAAGTTGAAAAGATTTCCATACCAGCAGTACCATCAGCAGCCGCAGCCCATACCAGCCTAGAAATCCCAACATACCCAGTTCTGCCATGATTTGGCCGAGTTCATTGTCCATCGGCGGTACCTTGTCTTTCATGGGCAGGATGCCCAATTTTGAACGAATCGCCGCAGTCGCGGGATGTGCTGTGCCAATGCCAAACCCAAAAGTACCACTTACATTTAAAGCGAGGTTCAGAGCCATCATCGGGTGATCTACCGTGCGACTAACCACGGTGTCACCGGCACTCTCGTTGCGGGTTTTCCAGTACATCAATGCGTCCGCAAAAAAGTAGGTGGCACCGCCTAGAGCCATCACTGCTCCCGCCATTAGAGTCATAATAAAATTGCGGGAGGTTGCCAACTTGCCGCTCAGCGCAGCCACAGCAAAACCGATAGTCACAAACGCCATGGTAACAACGGAGGCACGCGCGCCGTTCATCAGGGCATTGCCAACCAACAGCGGCAGTACCAGAAACAGATGCACGACCTTCCACCGCGCCTCCCGCAGGGAAAGGAGGGCCAGCGCTATGGCGAAAAAGATGATCACAAAAGTGGTGTGTCCCGTGATGTAAGAGAAAGTGGCAGTGACACGCGCCCGGTCCCCCACCCCAAACCCCACCGCTCCGGTCTCGGCCATGCCGGAGGCAAAGGTGTTCATCACGCTGAAGCGATCCGAACGGTATTGCAAAAACCCTAGCACACAGACGGGAATGGCCAGAAATACATACCAAGTCATCTGCTTCAGCATTTCCTGCGAGTTGCGAAACAGGTAGGGCATCATGAAGGCCAGCGGAACATACATGAAATAAATCTTCAATCCGTAGATCGCCAGCAGGGTGGAGCCAATGTTAGGATTCAATGCACCGAATGAGACAAAGGCGCAGAGGATGAAAATTAGCCCCCCCGGCACTCTCAACCTGTAGCCACGCAGCTCGGGATCAGGAGCAAAATAAAATTTGAGGTAGGCCCCAAACAAAAACACATCCTTGAGGAAATAAACCAGTTCCTCCCCCTGCGGCAGCAACCACTTGCGAATGGCTCCTTCCACCAGCACCGCCACAAAGGCCACTTTCACCGCAGCCCGCCAGTTGGAATAGCTCCAGGCAATGATCAAAAAAGCCCCAAACGCCCCCAACGTCAGCAATGTGGGCAATGGCAGCTTTGCAGCGAGAAAGTTCCAAGTCATATCAGATTTAAGGTCAAATCAAAACTACCGTGCCTGCCAGGCACGAAATAAAGCCAGTGAACTTGTGGGCTGGTAGTCGAGATGATCCACCCTGCATTTATCCAGCAAACGCGCCGGATTGCCAGCCACAATTCCCAGAGGAGGCACATCTTTGGCCACCACGGCCCCTGCGGCCACCACCGCCCCCCGCCCCAGTCTCACCCCCGGCAAAATGACTGCATTGGTGGCGATCCACACATGATCCTCTATCACAATGGGTTTTGACAACGTTCCCCACGCCGGATCAGTCACATCATGACTGGCGGTCAGTATCTTCGCCCCGTCATTGATGCAGACACAGGCACCAATCGTCAGCGGTGCATGCACGGCCAATTCGGCACGGCCTACAAAACTGTGCTCGCCAATGATGAGCTTCCTCAATTGCCCGGTAATCTGCCGGCCATCTGATAAAAAGACCGTTGGATGAATCCCCGCACCTGAACGGCTCAACCGGGCATGAAACCATCCTTGTTTGAGCAGGTTGGGCAGTTGTTGCAGCCGTTTGCCCCAGGTTTTGAACCATTCCCGCCCCCCCAACGCAGGTCGGCTTCGCTGCTTGAATAAATGAATCAATAGCGAAAGCATATTAGAAAATGAGCATGCTGCATGCGGCCAACAATGGAGTCCTATTCATTTCATGGTCCGAATCTGACTGGCATAACTGCGAGCGTTGCTGCTTAGCGAATGTTCCATATACCATTGCCGCACGGCTCTGCTGATGGCGGCATGACTCCGGAGGTCAGAAGTGTCACGCTCCAGAGATGACTCGTTCAACACATTCACGCCATCCTGCAATCCATCAGGGAGCACCGGTGTCTTTCCCTGCGTGATGACGACCAGACCATGCGCCGCAAAGGCAGCCATGAGACCCGACTTGCCAAAGTGCTCCGGGCTATATGCCGTATAAGCCATACGGCAGGAACTGAGCAGACTTGAGGCAGCGGTCGCGTCCATGAAGCCATGCCGAACCAGTTCAACGCCCGGCGGAACGCTCGACGGCAGTGCCTTGCCACCAATCAGGTGAATACGCTGAATTCCGAAGCGCAAGCCGCAGGACACCGCTTTGTGGACGACTGTATCCAGACTTTCGCCGCTGTGAATGCTCAATGCAAAGAGTGCCATGGCCGGTTCCCGGTCCTCCCAGAGTGGCAGTTCGACAGGTTCGCCAAAATTGGAAAACACCGGCATCACCGTAACGTCATGGGATTTCAGCCCAGGAACTTGCCGCAGCCAACTGGCATACTTTTCACGGTTCGTGCGCAAGGCATCGGAGGCGCGGGCCACGCCACGCAGCACATGCTTTTGCAGCGGCTGCAGCCAGAAAGCGGAGCTGGAGACAGGACCTGAGGCATACAACTCGTGAAACATGGAGATGACTCGCGGAGCATCTTCCAACCGGGACAACTGGCTCAGTGCGGCTGCAAGCCAAAACGGCACGCCACGCTTTTGATAGCCATAGGTTGACATGTGGAGGGTGACTACGTCGAAATCTTGACATCTTTCGGTCAAGAACGTCACCAGAGCCGACGCACTGAGTTCGGACAAACGGAACACTGGGAACTCAGTTTCTCCTACCGGTTCGACCCAGTCAGTGCCTGCGGACAAAAAGCTGCAATGAATGTCGTACTCATCACGCAACTGCCGTGCGAGATTCCATGCGTAATCCCCAATACCACAGACCGCAGGAGGGACACGCGGCAGAATTTGGAGCAGTTTGATCATTTCAACAGTTCTGAAAAAACAGCACCTGCCGCACTGCGATAGCGCTGAGAATTCCATTGAGCCGCGAAGGCTTTCGCCTTCCGTTGGTCCTCAATGAGGACTTCATGCTGACTGGCGTAGTGTAGCAGTCTTTTGACCAATGCCGCAGTGCTTCGTGCCGGAACACGCCAGTCGGTCGAGGGAAGCGGCGCGCCAGAGTGATTGGATGCTATGACCGCCAGACCGGCAGCCATCGCTTCCATGATCACAAATCCAAAAGAGTCTCCCAGCGTTGGCATCACCAGAACATCATGCTCTGCATAAAGCCTGCGCAGTTCATGCTTGGACACATAGGAAAGCTGTTTGCAATTGGGGGGCAGCATGCCGAGCATGTTCGTCATCTCAGGCGAAGGATTTCCAACCATCGTCAATTGGGCACGATCACCGAGCTGCCGCATCGCCTCGATGAGATAGGGCGCGCCTTTTTTCAGCGAGACCGCGCCGGCATAAATCACCTGAAGAGGCCCCTTGTTGGCTTTGGCAGGCTGGTCATACTCACTGTTGGAGATGTCTGACCAGAGAGGAATCACCCGCACTTTGCCGGCCACGGCACCATTCTCGACAAGCTTTTCAGCCTGAAACTCCGAGCAGCAGAGAATCAGATCCGCCAGTTCCAATTCTTTGCGTTTTCGCAGTTCCATTTCCGGACTGTTCGAGCTTGAAGGAATCCGCATGTCGAAATCAACGGCCGCTTCCTGAGCCACCCGGTCGAGAAATGCGTTTGGAATTCCAGCGCAATCCAGGACACAAGACATACCCATTTTCTTGGCAACCTGCATGGAAAGCAGCGCGCAAGTCTCCGCGCCCACGAACACCTGGGCTTTCGAATGTCTTAACCAGCGAGCCGCCCGCCTGTCGAACCAAGTGTTCATATGAAGGTGCTCAGTTCTTCGATTGCGGAGAATCCGCTGAGTGAGACGATGAGCAATGACCGGCCACGGGTCTTCAATGACCTTATCACCAGGCAGCAGTTCGTATCCGAGCGGGGTTGCTGAAGGGATCCGTGCCAAACCGACAAAACGCTTCCCCCATTTTCCCGGCAGGGCAATCATTGAGCAGCGCAGTGCTTCGAGTTTGCCCATTTCATGCGCTGCCAATGCCAGTTGGAAAATCTGATGAACAGCGCTGTAGGATAAGGCAATCATGCGGAATCGGCATTCCTATTAGTTCAACAGGCGAGCCCAAATATCTGCTTGTGTTGTAATTGAAAGCTGCTCATGCGCATACGTTGCAGCGCTTTCACCTTCAATTTTCAAGTCGGAGTTTTGGATCAGTTCTCGCAGGATTGAGGTCAAAGCTTTCACGTCGTTCTCCGGGAAAATGTGACCGTGACCGTTCACGAGTTCGGGAATGGCACCGCTATTGCTGCCTACCACTACTTTACCACAGGCCATCGCCTCGGGAAGGACTCTACCATATTGTTCCTTCCACTTGGGTGTGCTCAACGATGGAAGAACTACGATGTCCGCTGAATTGATGTAATCGGGCATCTCTTCATGCTTCGCATCGAAATAGAACACGCGATCAGTGAGCCCCAGTCTTGCGATCAGTCCCTTAAGTTCATCCGTGTAGGGTGTCGCATAGTCGCTGAAATGATCGATCAAGAACTGCCAGTTCTCATCCTTCATGGTTGAGAGCGCTTCAAGCAGGACATGCACGCCTTTCTCCGGTGTGAGTCTGCCGAAATAGGCCACCGTTTTCTTGGTCAATCCGAGTTTTGCCCGCGTCGCGGCAATTTTTTCCGCGCTTTGAATGAAAAACAAAGAGGGATCAAAACCGAGCGGAATTTGCGTGGCCGTGCAACCCATTGCTTCCATCACACGCGTGCCCTCCCGGCTCAGAGTGAACACACGATCCACCCGCGGAAGCACGCGGTTCCGCAGCGCCCAGGTCATCAAGGGGCCAACCATGCGCCCTGGCTTCAGACTTTTAAATCCAACAAATAAATCACGCAGGTATTGGGGGGGGAGGTTTTCGGCCGTTAGCGCCCATACTTTTGAACCTGAGCATGTGCGCAAGGCCTGCCGTGTCATCATTGACGCGGGGTCATTGTCCACTAGCACATGGGTCGGCCGCCATTCAGCAACGATGGCTTCCAACCCTAAAAACTGCTGCAAGCGGCCATGAGAACCGCGAATGTCGAGCATCGTCAGTTCATACGGTGCTCTATCGGCTGGCTGGGTATCACGCCATTTTCCGCCGACATTCAGACGTCTGGGTACGATCAAGTGCACGGCGATTCCATGCTTCAACGCCAGTTCGCGATACACCGCACGGTTCACCTTTTGGTGACACGGTGGTGAAAGAACAAGCAATCGCGGAGCACTCATGAGAAAAACTTCACTATCGCCGCTGCATCCTTGGTCAAAGACGCGCGCGGCTGCCATCCCAGCGCCCGAAGTCGTTCAATGTTGATAGAAAACGGCGAGCGGAATGCGTCCTGTCCGGTGCCGTATTCGATCAACGATGTATTGGGCGCGGCGTGCTGGATCAACACGGCGATCTCATCAAGTCGCATTGAATTACCGCTCGCGAGATTGAACAGACGCACTGCCTGCCAAGGAGTTTGCAGCAGCAGTTTTACGGCGTCGATGGCGTCATCGAAAGGCAGAAAATCGCGAAAACTCAGGCCGTCGTTGTGAAGCTTTATCGCGCCGTTTGCAGCCTGACGACAGAGATCGAGAAACAGCAGCTTCGCCTGATCGCCAAGGTCAGCGTGGGCGGGAGCACCCACCAGATTTGACGCACGCAGCAAGCACACGCGCTCGTCCTCAGCAAGCATTTGCTCGCAGGCCCAATGAGTTTGACCGTAGGGATGAACCGGCGCAGGCACATCACTTTCGTCGAACTTTTCGCGCCCTCCTGCGCCATAGACATGGAAAGTGGAGAAGTGCACAAGCTGCTTGGCGCGATCATCATCGAGCAATCGCACGCAAGCCTTTGCAGTCGCCAGCGCACGCTCAAGTGCCGCGCCCGAATCACGGCCAGCTTCTGTTGCACCAGGCATCGCGAGATTGATGATGACGTCAAACACACCTTTGACTGGGATGGCTTCATCCGCCGCTGAATCGAATGAAACGGCGTTCAATGCAGTGCGCTTGATCCACTCTGCGCGAGCGGGAGAAAGCGAGCGATGTGTCACCGTCACCTCATGCTCGTTCCGCAGAACCTCAGACAGTCGCGCTCCAAAGTAACCTGTGCCGCCAACGACGAGAAGTCTCATTGCATTTCTGCGCTTTCCACCTGTTGAACCCACTCGGATCACCCGTGTTTGATATCCCAGTTGTAGGGAATTTTGTCTGTGAATGGATCCATGCGTTCGATCTCATCTTTCATGTGCGCATGAGTTGGACAGTTGGCGACAATGGCCATTTCGCTGCCAATGCCTTTGAAGCCATTCCAAACCATCGGCGGCACGGTAACGAGACAGTAGTTCTGCTGGCCCATGAATATCTCCTGCAATTCTCCCCGTGTGGGAGAGTCCGGGCGATCATCGTAGAGCACAAATTTGATCATTCCGTGGACCACCGCGTAGTTCAGCGTCATGATCTTGTGGACGTGCCAGGCCTTGATCGCGCCCGGGTAGATGCATGAAAAGTAAATTTCGCCAAACTGCTGAAAGTGCGGGGCGTCACTGCGCAGCATGTGCATGATCTTGCCGCGCTCGTCGGGGATTTGGCGGAGGGGGGTGATGATAACGCCGTCGATCATAGGAGTGATGTTAGAGTGATGAAGATCGGAGTGCCCAGGAGACGCCGGCAGCTTTGGCGTCATGCATGTAGGTGATGATGTCACCGCGAGTTTGGTCAAAGGCGTTCACCCCTTCCTGTGCCACGCGGCGATACCAGGTGGTGGTGGCGGCAACGTTTTGCGTGAAGTTCCATACCGGCCGCCATTGCATGACGTGAAAGGCTTTATCAATGGCTAGGCTGAGCAGCCCTGCTTCATGCACAGCCTTGAGTTCGCTGGCATCGCGCCAATCGCCGGGCCACTGCTTCAACATCTCGGTGACAAGATTTTTCACGCTGCGGTTGGCCTCGGGCCATGGCCCCAGATTGAAGGCAGCAGCCACAGCACCTGCGTCGGGCACGTGTGGAAGTTTCACTTCGCCGGTGAGCAGTGCTCCGAGCCAGAGGTAACCGCTCAAAGGCTCAAGCACATGCTGCCAGGGACGTGTGGCGACCGGATTGCGCACCGCAATTGTCTCACCGCGCAGGAGACTGCGCACGCAATCGGGCACGATACGATCTTCGGACCAGTCGCCGCCGCCGATCACGTTGCCCGCGCGTGCTGTCGCCAGGTGTATTAGCGAGTCCGCGCCACTGAAGAAAGAACGACGGAACGAGTGAGCGACGATTTCCACTGCCCCTTTGCTTGCGCTGTAAGGATCGTGCCCTCCCATGGGATCATCTTCACGATACGCCTGCAGAACCTCACGATTCTCGTAGCATTTGTCTGACGTGACGATGACACACGCACAGCGATGCTGGACACGACGCAGCACATCGAGCAAATGCACCGTGCCTGTGATGTTCGTCGTCATCGTTTCGACTGGCTCGCGATAGGACAAGCGCACCAGCGGCTGAGCGGCGAGGTGGAATACAAAGTCAGGCTTTGCCTGTTGGATGGCTTTCTCAAGTGCAGGCAGATCACGCACATCGCCGATGATGTGATTCATCCGCTGATCAAGTCTGAGAGCGGAGAAATGATCTGGCGTGTCATTTACGCGAATACTGTAGCCGGTGACTTCCGCGCCCAGCATGAGCAGCCACTCGCAAAGCCATGAGCCTTTGAATCCCGTGTGACCGGTGACAAAGACACGCTTGCCGCTGTAAAGATTTGCAAACATAAGAGGTCACCAAACCTTCCAAGGTGCATTGCCACCGGACCACAGGTCGTTGAGCAAGGTGAACTCGCGCGGCGTGTCCATCGGCTGCCAGAATCCCTCATGGCGGAACATCATCAGTTGATTGTCTGCGGCGAGCTGCTCCATCGGCTCGCGCTCCAGGATCAGTCCTTCATCGTCATTGAGATAGCGGTCCAGCATCTCCCGCTGGAACACAAAGAATCCGCCGTTGATACAACCGCCCGAAACCTGGGGCTTTTCATTGAATTTTTTCACCGCGCCATTCTCGATGCTAAGTTCTCCGAAGCGTCCAGGTGGCAGCACGCCGGTTAACGTGGCGATTTTTCCATGCTCACGATGAAATTTGAGGAGGGCAGTGATGTCGATGGAGCCGACACCATCACCATAGGTTGCGCAGAAGCAGTCACTGTCGTCCAAAAAAGGCCTGGCGCGCCGCAAGCGTGCCCCTGTCATGGCGTCTTCACCCGTGTCAACGAGCGTAACCTTCCAAGGCTCGCTCGGGGTGCCATGAAATGTGATGCGGCCCGCATCGGTCCGGCTCAGATCAATGGTCACATCCGTGGTGTGCATGGCAAAGTTCAGGAAGAACTCGCGAATGATGCTGCCTTTGTAGCCGAGGAGCAGCACAAATTCGTTGATGCCATGCGCAGCATAAATTTTCATGATGTGCCAGAGGATCGGTTTGTCGCCGATGCTTACCATGGGTTTCGGAATGAGGTCAGAAACCTCACGTAAACGCGTGCCCCGACCGCCGCAAAGAATGGCTGCTTTCATAGTGATGATGGGTTGTGGCAGCAAGGCTGGTGGCTGCCGGACAAGCTTGCTTACAAACAGAGATAATTCACACCCGCGCCAACCGAGTGTAGGCCTGGGCCAGATTGGCAGCAGACTGTTTCCAGGTTTGCTGGAGGGCGCTTTGACGGGCTTCGGTGCCTAGTTTCTGAGCTTGGTCCGGCGCGGAAACAAGGTGATCGAGCGCTTCCGCGAGTTTCACCGGGTTACCCACGGGAACAAAAACACCATTTGCGCCGTCGCTAATAAAATCCAGCATTCCGCAAACAGGTGTGGTGACAATGGCCAGGCCAAAAGCTGCCGCCTCCAGCATCACCAATGGCTGACCTTCAAAGTAAGAGGGCAAAACGAAGATGGCATGGCTTGCGTAGAGGGCTGAGAGTTCGTCATCACTGGCCAGCCAAGGCACCACGTTAATCTGCCCATGAACATCGGCAGCGAAATAGGCGCAGATGGCCTCCCGCTGCAACTGGCAACCAGCCACGGTAAACTTCGTCTGCGGGTGTTTACGCAAAACCTGCGTCACGGCAGGAATGAGATCAAAGATGCCTTTTCGGTCCAGCCAGTTCCCAAGAAACAACAGGTCGGATCTCTTCTTGCTTAGAGCACCGGCACCAGCCGCCAAGAGTTTTTCATCGGCCCCGCTGAAGTGCCGGGTGAGGCGTTCTCGTGGAATCCCTCGTTCACTTAGATATTCCAAATCACTTTGGTTGGAACATACAACATGGTCGCAAAGACTGAGACCAAAGACAGACTGCCAAGCATGAACCTTGCTAGTCACCCGGCCTTTGAGTGGCATCGGTATGCCGTGGCTGCGCCGATAATTGATCATCGCCATGCGCCCACGATCCTCAAGACCATAAGAAAATGCGATCAACTTTGACCGGTCTCCGCCGATTAGCCGGAGCAGCCCGTGGCCAAAGGCAAGGGGTTCGTGCAGTTCCACCAGATCGTATTTCTTACCTTCACGCCGCAAACGGCGGAGGATAACTGCAGTTTCCCAGGGAAGAGTGTAACGCTTCAGTCCGTTGTGTAATTTCCAGCGAAACTGTTCCGAGAAAAGGTAACTCACCTCGAAACCCATTTCCCCGAGATAATCCCCCGTCACATACATCGTCCGAGACATGCCGCCGTGTCGATTGTCGATAACATTAGCCACCCTGAGAATTTTAATCGGTTTGGACATGGATCAGTTTTCTTGGTTGCGTTGAATAACCTGCAGGCTGGAGCACGACTCAAGATGGGTGAAGTGCGCATCCCGGGCAATGACTTCATCATAATATCCGATTGCCTCCCACGACGATGTATGAGCTGAACCAGGAACTTCTTTGCAATCGTGAAACGCGGCTATCCCGCCGGGCTTGAGAAGTTGCTTAACGATCACCCAGTCGGCCTCCAATCCTTTGCGGCTGTGGTCGCCGTCCACAAAAATAAAATCCACCTGCGGAGGTAGTTTCAGCAATGCATTCTGCAAGGTGGATTCGATCAGGCGGAGATGCTTTGTCACCCCTTGCCGTTCAAGGTGCCGCAATGCAACAGCGCGTATTGAAGCCCCGTTAAAATAAGGATCAATGCAGTAGAGCAAGCCACCCTCAGGGAGTGCTTTAACCAATTCTGCCGCAGTGACGCCCATGTATGTGCCGATCTCCACCGCAATTTCAGCGTTCTTCACATGACGGCAAAGACAGTCTCGCTCTGCTATGTTGGTCTGCGTTAATGCCGGTGCAAGGCGCAGGGAATGAAGCCAGTTGTAGATACGGGGTCGATTTTGAAGTGCCTGGGACCAATTCATATAATATAAGAGTATCTTCGTGTCAGATGTCAGAAACCTCCAAAGCTGGCCGCCGCCAATTGTTTGGTAATGCTTGACTATTCGATCCGTGGGAGGCCGAGGAATCCCCAGCAGGGATGCTTGTCATAAAACGGGTTGCTCCGACGACGGAATTCGACAAGAAAGAAAAGTCATTTGAGAGCTTTCACGAAGAGCATAAAAGCAAGTAACATCGCACCACGAGCTTCAATTTCGGCTCAAGCTTGCATAAAGTGTGAATTCTTTCAAACGTGCGGGAGACATATTCGGACTCGTTGAATTCGCTGGAAATTGCGAAGTTACAAATACTGACCACTCAACATGGTTTGATAAAACAGCGGCAGGTGCAGTCAATACGAGCCAGAAGTGGAATCATTCCGATATTTGAGAAGTACTCGTCAACAGCCTGACGCGCTCCTTGCCAGTGACCATAGTCATCAATCAGCAGCACTCCACCAGTTTCCAACAGGGGATACAAATGCTCCAGTTCATGCTTGGTGGAGGCGTACCAGTCCGTGTCAAGCCGCAGCAAAGCAATCTTGTCAGGTATGGTAGTCGGAATTGTGTTCTCGACCATGCCTTGAACATAATAAATTCGGTCGGGTGGATAGCCAGTGGATCCCATATTGGCCCGGACATCCTGGATTGAGGCGTCGCACCAAACCCCGGTTCCCTTTTCTTGAGTCATCATCAGCGACTTGGCTGAAACACCGGTGTACTCCTTGTCTTCATCAGTCGGAGGCGGCATCCCCTCAAAGGTGTCGTAAAGGTATAGCTCACGATCAGTGACATTGAGTTCCCGAAGGGTTCGCGCAGCCAGCATCATGTTAGCGCCGCGATAAACGCCACATTCTACAATGACTCCCGGAATTTTTGCCAAAGCCACATACTTCACGGCATCGATCATCGCCGCCATCCGGTGCTTTGTAGCCATGCTAAAAGGTCTGATCTCGTCGATCAATTCTAGGGACTTGGCATCGCAGTCCATTGGCCGCGGGTCAGCATAGCCAGTTCTTACAATCTCGAACCCGGCGCATCTTGCCATCTTCCGAATCCAGTGTATCAGTTGTTTCAGCATAAGATGATTTTAATAGTGTCGTTCAAAGTCACGCATCAGAAAGTGCCCGTCCGACACAAATCTGGATATTTTTTTGAATATTATAGTGGAGTATATTGCCAAAATCGCGTGTGCTGAAGCCACACACTGATCAGTGTAACACAGAAACTGAAAACAGGCAGCCAGAGAAAAGGAACGCTGCAACTGACAGTATCAGAAATTGAATATATCACCGCTTTTCTAGCGTCAAAGGGTTGAAGTCGCTTAAATAGTAATATGCGCAAATTCTCTGCGCTAAAGATAAAAGTTGATGCACTTTCTCCAGGAATTTTATTACACCGGACGAAACAATTAAAAATGCCTCCCTGGAATCTTTACATCAAGGATGTTATTGTAATTGTTGAACTGAGAAATAAAAAATGTGGCAAGTTAAGACTCTGGCCTGATCCAAACCTCGCCATACTCCTTTAGCGGCATCGTCTGTCCAGTTAGTGGTATTATCTGAAGCCCCTCCTTTTGAAGGAATGTGGAAAAGTCCTCTGTGGTGTAACCGGCACTGATCCAGGCGTACGGGTGCATCTCCACCACGACTATAAGACCTGGAGAGGCCAGCACCTTCCGTGCGCCTCTAAGTACATGCAACTCCCATCCCTCAGTGTCTATCTTCAATACATGTGGTATAATGCCGCGCTTCGCACAAAAGCCATCTACGGTAACTACCGTGGTTTGTATGGGACTGAGCGGAACAGGATCGACTTCCGTAGGAGCGAAGGTATTGCATGGATGTGTCCCTGAGACATAGAAAGTCACCTCCCCTTCGGCGGCCCCAGCCGCAGAGGGCACCACTTCGACTTTAGTTTCGAGCTTATTAAGGCGCAGATGACGTTGCAAAACCTCCACTGTGGCAGGAGTTGGTTCAAATGCATAAACTTTGCCCGTGGCACCCACATACCGTGAAATGAGCATCGCGTAAAGTCCAAACTGTGCACCAACATCCAGGACGATGTTTCCAGGTTGAATGCGCTCTTTCAACCACTCCCACACCACAGGCTCGTAGCGCGTGTTGAGAAAGCGGCAGGAAGGCACTAATCGCAATTCCGGTTCACCATTAATAGTGCGTGGAATACCTTTTCCAAATGTGGCATATTCCAAGATAGTAGAGTAAAGCTTTCCAGCCCAGCCATCGCTGCCGTGGAGTTCACGAATACCAAAAAAATGGCGCAGGAAGCGCAGGGCATTTTCAAGAGGATGTATAGTCATGTGGTTGTATATTTAGCGTTCAACTCGGCACATTGTCATCAAAAGCGCGCCGAGCCTCTTTGTTGATTTCCAGGGATAGTCTGCGCCAGCACTGGATAGAGACCCAAGCCAGTGGAGGCAAGCAGGCTACGGCGGCCATCATCAGGACGCCAGCGGCGGTATTCAAGTGAAACAAAGAAGCGGATACTGCATATCCTAAAAGTGAAAGTGGAATATTTAGCCAGACTTTTTCAATCCAGCCACGCACTTGAAGAAACATCCATAATATCCCGTTTGCAAAAGAAAGTGCTTGGGCAACAAACATGAGCAACAACTCGTGGCCGAGATGATTATAGTCGCCACCTAAGACCCACAAGAAGGGTTGAGGAAAAATCCACGCCAGAGTAATTAGCGCCGAAATTGCACCTAGCGTTACCGCAAATGTAAGACAGAACTTCCAACGCAACTCTCGAACAGAACGTGTAGCCGCCAGATTAGGCATCACTATGTAGTGATAAAGGGCGGCAAGTATCGAAAAAATTACCGCCAGTCTTCCCAAAGCACCAATATCTGCAATTTGATCAGCCCCAGAGGTCCAGGAAATAATCCACGTAGCAATTTGCCCTTGTATACAGAAGAAAATGTGATTCGCATAGAGCGAGCGAACAAAGGTATTCACCTCGTGAATATCTTTTTCAGATGAAGGGGCAAAAGTATTAATTCGTTTCCGCAGACGGCGATGCACCAGCCAGGACTGTACCCAGCTTGAACATACTGTTGCAATGAATGCTGGCATCACCTCCCCAAATCCTGCAAGTATAACAGCGCCTGTAAGTAAGAAACGCACAGCAACGCCAGCCATGTCAATTTGCTGCGTTTCATGCACATGCCCCATTATACGCAAAGGCACGGTTAAAAATTTGACATCTGTAGAAGGCCAGACCGTTACGGCCCCAAACCCCAACAAAAGCAAAGTCCCACTTATACTCAAACCTGCTGAGGTGAGCAGCCAATAGAACGCGGGTAGCGTAAGAAGCAATGAAAGCCAGGCCAATCTGTTCCGTGCTGCCAAACATGCCCTGATGACACTCGATACCGCTGACAAATTAGGCATTGCCCGCCCACACATTGCGGTAATGGCAGAGCCAATGCCTCCATCAGCAAGCAGATTGAGGGTTGCCAGCAATGAGCCAGAAATCGTGATCAACGCGTAATCAGATTTGGATAAATTACGAACCAGCATGACTCCAGTTAATGCACTAATCACCTGAACCGCTATTTGCGAGACGCCCACCAAACTTGAGAGTCGCAGCCAGCGCATCCCCGACTCCCAAGTAAGTGCCATATATAATTGGCTAACGCCTAGAAATTTACCCGCTCAGGTTGACAAACTTGATGCAACCGATTAGACCATCTTCAAATTTTCCGCCTGTGCGTTAATTCTGGCGGAAAATAAATCGGTAAACCGACTGCCTGCAATTTTCCAGTTCAAGTGTGAGTTGCTGTAAAGCCAAGCACGAATAGAAGCATCTCGATAGGATGAGAGATTAGTGACCCATTTCTCCAGCAAGTCCACGTACTCATTGACACTAGCTTCGGCTGGAAACAACCATCCATTCTCCCCTTCTTTTGCGGCGTCAGGCACGCCCCCTGTTCGTGTAGCGAGGCTCGGCAACCCGTATGCCGCTGCCTCTGCAAAGACAACACCAAAACATTCAGCTCGTGTCGGAAGAATAAGTGCATGGCAGTCACGAAAACAACCCTCCCATTTTTCACGTTCGCAAGGATCAGATTTGCTCAAAAAACCAAAACACTTCACTCCGGCGGGAGGCTGGTCCTGAAATGGCCGACATCCGACAATCCATAGCTCCGCAGATATTTGGCGGTGTTGCAACTCTTGCAACACTCCCAGGGCATGCGGCCCACCTTTTCTTTCCCATTCACCCCCTACGAATAAAAGGCGCAGCGGAGACAGACTACGCTGATGAACTGCCACGGACACCTCCGCCTCCGATTCAAAAACAGGATCACAGTTGGCCCCATAAGGCACTACTGCAACAGACTCTGGCTCTGCATGATAATAGCTCAGGGCATCAGCCGCAGCCCATTGAGAAGGGTAGCAATTCAGAGCACAATTGCCCAGTGACCGTCGCTGCAGTTCATGCGCATGCTCAGTAGAGATTTCTGCAAAACGTTCAAACCACGAATAATAATGAGTAAACAGTGCGTGAAATGTAGCATCCCCCCAACTAGCACAAGGAAGCCGGGTGCCCAGCATCGAAAAAGCATAAGAACCTGGAGAAACAAGACAATCCAACTCCATTACGGCCAGCTTTTTTTCGACCTCTTTGGCAAAGGCACGCGCCATGTCGACATCATAGTGGTATCCATACACTTTTCCTCGGAGGAAGCGATGATACCAGCCGCGCAGCCTAGTCTTTGCCGGAACAATCACAGGCATATCGTCAATGTTATGCACCTCATGCCCAACATCGCTCAAAGCCTTGCCGATATTTAAAACCAAGCCAGACCAATTTCTAACATCTGATGCGGATCCGATAGTAATGTAGCCGATTCGAAATTTGGTCATGCAATAGATTTGAGCTCAGTCCGTTTAGCGCACACACCTACTTCTTAGCTTCAACGTAAAGACTTTCAGAAGCCCTGCTTGGTAAATCCAAAATTAAATCAGGATTGAGCGACTCTCCAAAATTTGATCTTTGAACCTCTGTAAACCCAGCCTCTTTGATTAGCATCTCGAGTGTCTCGTAATCATATGCGAACTGGTGTTCCCCTCCCTGACGAAAAACCTCATTAACAAGCTCCATTTTCGTTTGGTATCCATGCCCATAAGGATCATTATGAAGGGAATCAAGAGGACGAGTGGCTGCGAGCCGATCCCAACCCGTTTCACAGTAGGCTCGAAGGTAGGCTTCCCCGTCAGGAACAATAAGACGGACCACCGCGCCTGGCTGCAGGACCCGATGACATTCTTTCAAGAAATGCCCGGCATCTTCGGGATAACGCAAATGCTCGAAAAAATGTTCACTGTAGAAACCCCGCACACTTGAGTCCTGGAACGGCATGGAAGCACGACCATCCAGGAGACAAGTAATTCCCGGCTGCTGAAATCCGTCGACATTTACCCAACCTAACTTGCCTGAAGAACCAGCACCAAAATTCACTAATAACCCACTGCTTTTTGCATACTTTTGGCGCAATAATGGAAGCCCGCGTCGTGTTTGATAAAAATGCCATTCCGCAGCCAAAATTGAGAGGACGTGCTGCGGCATTATCCGGAGCAATATAGGTTTGATCATTCGACGAATTAAAGCGGTCATAACAGGCTATCAGAATATGGATTTATGGTGATCAGGCAAAAAGTTTACTGCTTTTGAATAAATTGGATTGGCAATCATAGAGGGCGATTTCAATTAGTTTATTGATGCACTGCCATTCATCCCTGTTTTACGCCAAATCGATGTCTCCGTCAGTACATTACGACTGCGATGGACCAGAGTCCAACCAGCAGGCACATGAACGTGAGGCGGATCATTCCAGTCCGTGTTATCAACAAGAAGAATGCCACCATGTTTGAGCTTCGGAAGCGCTGAACGAACACAAACGGGCCTGTACCAGCCATCCACCACCACGAGGTCGAGGGAAGTCTCTGCCACAGAATCAACGGCACGCACGTAGGCAGGGAGTTCTGAATAGTCATTCGCATACGTATCAGCCTCCGAGTGAGCCAATGCAAGATGACGTATCTGGACATGATCCAATTCTGCCGCTTTGACCTGCTGGCTTACGGTTTCATACCAAGCGACATCGTTTTCGATGCTGATCAAAGAGCTGAGGCGACGGCCAAACCACAGGGTGCTGCGTCCACTTCCCCACTCAAATCCACGCATCTCAGGCCTGAGGTTGAGCTCCAGCCAGGCAATGGCTTCAGGGGCAAGCCATGGATGATCTGGATGTCGCTTTTCATAGACCCAGTTCTTGATGCGTCCAACAACATAGTGTGGACGAAAGAGATTGCGCCACTTCATGCCCTCGGCGTTGGATCAGGTTTCTCAAACTCGATCAGCATGGTCTTCCACAACCAGTGCAGCCGCCCAAGCCCTTTGAATGCAACAAAACGGAAGCCTTCCTCCTGAAACAATCGCGTGAGAGTGGCACGCGACCAGAACTTGATGTGGCCATGCAGCCAAAACGGCGTGAGATGTTGATCCCATTTGTTCAGCAAAGAAATAACTAGATTTTTTAAATAACCGTGGTAAGGTGTTGTAACTAATACCACCCCGTTTGGCTTGAGAAGCAGACGCGCAAGACGCGGCATAGCATGCGGATCGTACAAATGTTCAATTACCTCGGTGCTGACGATCACATCAAACTGCTCCAGCCACTCAGCCATTGGTTCGTCATAGATGCTCATGCAGGTGAACCGGATTTCCGGATGGGCGGTGCGAGCATGCTGAATCCCTTCTGCGCTCGGATCGAAACCCTCCACCGGATACCCCGCGTTACGGATTATCGCACAAAGACAGCCGTTCCCACAGCCCATATCCAGCACACGTTGAGGCTGTAATTCCCGCAACCGAGCAAGAATGGGAGGCACAAACACTTCATGCATGTGGGTTGCCTGGGACGAATCATAGTGGTAGGTGCCGAGGGAGGAGGTCATTGATCGTTTTTGGTAATTTGAACTTTGACTAGTTGCGAATAGCCAGCCAGTTGCCAACGTGGGATTTGTAGCGTTCAAGCGACACGGGCTGACGGCCTGTGTCCGCTTCTTGCACAGTGAACCCCGCCAAATTTAATTGATGCAAAAGGTCGGCAGGGCTAACACCATACTGCTGCGAATTGAACTCCCCCGCTTCTATCAGAATTTGTCGCGTATGCTTGAGCAGTTCTGTTGCTCCACGCAGAACGAACACTTCCGCACCTTCCACGTCGATTTTCAGGAGATCACAGCAAGCCAAGGTTGGAAACAATGCATCCAGTGTGGTGACGGGAACGGTGATCCTTGAGTTGTCCGTGCCGGACTGATGAGCAGGAGCCTGGCGGATCATGAAATTCATGTCATCACGACGGTCATTGGTGAACTGAACGCCCGTTGCGCAGGGAGCGTCGCCAACAGCGATTGCGTAGGTCTGAATCTGCGGTGGCCCGAACCGGTTGAGGGCGAGGTTCTCCTCCAGATAACGATGAATGACGGGATGTGGCTCGATGGCATGCACGATGCCCTTCATGCCGACAGCCTGCGCCCCCTCCAAGGCGGTGAATCCGATGTTGGCCCCGACATCAATCATGGTGTCTCCCGGTTTGAGCAAGGAACTTATGAGCTTCAAATCGTCGTCCCGATTATGACGCTCGATCCAAAGCTGCCAGGCAAGGTTGGCAGGATGCAGATGGAGCCGGAAGCCACGCAGGGGAAAAGTGATCCAACTTCCCCAGCCGGTGCGCCAGAAAATCTGCGCCATCAAAAATCGAACAGGCTGCGGACGGCGCAGCAAGATGGAAAGATGGTGCATGAAGCGTTGCATAAAGACCAGCTGGCACATGACTTTACACACGACTAGTCGTACTCACCCCAGCCTGATGCTCCAGATACCACGCGACGGTTTCACGCAATCCGGTTTCCAGGGAGTGGGCGGGGTGCCAGCCGAGCTCGAAACTGATCTTCGATGCATTCATGGCGTAGCGACGGTCATGACCGGGGCGGTCTGGAACAAAAGCGATGAGGCGGCGCGAGCCACCCCCGAGTGCTGGCTGTAGCTCATCAATGAGATCGCAGATGTGTTGGACAAGGTGGAGATTGGCCTGCTCGTTCCGGCCTCCGACATTGTAGCTCTCGCCAGGACTACCCGCCATGAGCACAGACCAGAGGGCCGCACAGTGGTCGCCGACATGAAGCCAGTCGCGCACGTGCAAGCCGTCGCCATAGACGGGGATGGAGCGGCGTTGGAGCACACTCTGGATGATGACGGGGATGAGCTTCTCTGGATGCTGCCGTGGGCCGTAGTTGTTCGAGCAACGTGTGATGAGGGCAGGCAGGCCGTAGGTGTGGTGGTAACTGCGAACGAGCATGTCGCTCGCAGCCTTGCTGGCCGAATAGGGTGAGTTGGGCGCGCAAGGGGTGGTTTCGGTGAAGGCGGGGTCGTGAGGGCCGAGGGAGCCGAAGACTTCATCGGTGCTGACATGCAAGAAACGGTTCGCTGTTCGCAGTTCACTGTTCGTGGTTTGCCATAGGGCACGGCAGGCTTCGAGAATATGGAAGGTGCCGTTGATGTTGGTGGTAATGAAGTCGCCGGGACTGGTGATGCTGCGATCCACGTGTGATTCTGCCGCGAGATGGATGACATGGGTGATGTCATGCTGGCGGATGACGCGAAGGACTTCTGAGATGTCGCGGAGATCGACCTGCTCAAAGCGGTAACGCGGGTGGATGCCGTGAATGCCGTCGAGATTTTTGAGATGACCGGCATAGGTGAGGCAGTCCAAATTGACAAGCGTGGCGATCTCCGACTGGTCGATGACGTGCCGGATGAGATTGGAGCCGATGAAGCCTGCGCCGCCTGTGACTAGAAGATTCATCCTGCCTTAACGGCTGCGTATTCGCTGAAGATGCCCATCAAGGGGATGCGCCGTGCTTGTTGGAAACCAGCGGCCTGGAGCGCGGAGACGACGGCCTCTGGACGAACGCAGGTGTCCATGGTCTCCCAAAAGTATACCATCATTTCCTCCGCTTTTTGGCTATGGGTGAGCAGGCGGGCGAAGTATGGATACACCACGCCGAAGTAAAGCTTGAAGAGCGCCGAGCCGATCCTGCCCGCAGGACGAGTGGCCTCCATGATGAGGACGCGGCCGCCAGGCTTAAGTACGCGGTGGAACTCACGGAAGGTGGCTTCGAGGTCGGCGAAGTGGCGTAGCGCGTAGCCTACGGTGAGGAAGTCGTAGGCTTCATCTTCCAGCGGCATGCTCTCCGCACGGCTCTGGATGAAGCGTGCATTTGGCAGTTTTTTCCTGGCCACGGCCAGCATGCCATCACTGGGCTCCACGCAGGTGATCGTGCTGTCTCCACCGAGGACCTGGCCGGCGGCGACGGCCACGAGTCCGGTGCCGCTAGCGACATCGAGGACCTCCATGCCGGGCCGCAGACCGTGGCGGCTCTGCGCCGTCTTGCGGTAGTGGTTGCCCGTGCCGAAGAACCCCCAGCCAACCACGGGATCGTAATGCGAGGCACCTTGATCGAAGAGATCTTTGACGTAGTGCTGCCGTTCTTCGGGCTGGGCATAACGATGGGAAAGTACCGGATGGGGAACCATGCAAGTTTCAGGCGCTTTTGAGGCCGACACGGCGCACTTCGGTGGCGAGCGTGGCGAGATAGTCACGGTATTCACAACGCGGCATGCCGGAAATGAGGCCGTCGAATTGATCGAGTGAGAGGAATCCGCGATAGAGCGCGGCTTCTTCGGGGCAGCCGAGCTTCATGCCCTGGCGTTTTTCGATGGTCTGCACGTAGGCGGATGCTTCATGCAGGCTGCTGCTGGTGCCGGCATCCAGCCAGGCGGTGCCACGACTGAGGCGCCGGACACGCAGAGTATCACGGCGCAGGTATTCATTGTTCACGTCGGTGATTTCGAGTTCGCCACGAGATGATGGCTGCAGGCTGCGAGCGATGGCGATGACGTCGTTGTCGTAGAGATAAACACCGGGCACGGCGTAGTTGCTGCGCGGTTGGGCGGGCTTTTCCTCCAGAGAAACGGCCCGGCCAGAGGGATCGAACTCGACCACGCCGTAGCGTTCAGGGTCGTTGACGTGGTAGGCAAAGATGGTGGCACCGGATTGAAACTCGGCAAAGGCACGTGGGAAAGCATCGCCACCAAAGAAAAGGTTGTCACCGAGGATCAAGGTCACCGAGTCGCGGCCGATGAAGGACGCGGCGATGAGAAATGCCTGCGCGATGCCTGCGGGTGTGGCCTGTTCGCGGTATTCAATGACGATGCCCCACTGCGAGCCGTCTCCAAGCAACTGCTGAAAGCGTGGCAGGTCCTGCGGCGTGGAGATGAGGCAGAACTCACGGATGCCCGAAGCAATGAGCACCGTGAGCGGGTAATACACCATCGGCTTGTCATAGACCGGCTGCAGTTGCTTGGAAGCAACCTGCGTGAGCGGATACAAGCGCGAGCCCGTGCCGCCGGCGAGGATGATGCCTTTCATGCGACGTCTTTGTGCTGCTGTGCCAACGATTGCTCAAAGCTAATGAGACGACGCAGCAATGCATTGTAGCGTGAGTAGGCATCCCCCTGCTCGGAGCGAAGGAGGCTATACAATTGCATTTCCGGTTCTGGGAAACACACGGGGTTTTTTGGCGGCATGGGCAGGCCACCGCGTTGCAGTCGGCTCCATGCCACGGCGACGAGGCAGGACTCTGGCGTCACACGACCCGACGAATACTCGGCAAGCCCACGACGAATAAGTTCTCCACCGGGGAGTTGCTCAAGAACGATCATGAGAAACAAAACTGCTCAACCGCACAACGGAACTCGGAGGGCGTGATGGCCGGATAACGAATCAATCCGGCCTCAATGGCCTGAAAAAGCTCCCACAGCCTGACTTGGGTGATCAGTTGATGCTGACACATGGCTTGCACGTCCATAATATCACGATCATGGCCTCGTTCGATCTTGGCAAGCGCCTGGCTGTAGATGTCGTAGTGAAAAAACTCCAGCAACCCATGTTTCGCGATGAAACTAGAGCGATCTCGCCAGCCCGGCAGTTCAGGTATGAATTGGTCAGGCGCTGCGAGCTCGATATTTAAATCCAGTGAATCCTTGATTGCCGCAATGGCTTCAAAAAAACCTGACGGCTCAGGGTCTGCTTTCAAAGCGACATCAATGGTACTGCTGCGCCAGCCGTAAAGCAATGCGGTGGCCCCCCCCCGTGAGATAGACACGCCCCGAGCTTTTCACCGTCCGACCAAGAGCGGCCATGAAGGCCTGGATTTTGGCAATATCTGCTGGAGCGCGCATACTCAGCGGGTGATCATCCAGTCGTTGAGCACCAGCACGTCCATCTTGGTGCGCAGGAAGCAGTCGAGGGCCTCCTGGGGGGTGCAGACGACGGGTTCGTTTTCGTTGAAGCTGGTGTTCAGCACCATTGGTACACCGGTGACCTGGCGATAGGTTTCAATGAGACGGTGGTAGCGTGGATTCGTGTCCTGATGGACGGTTTGCAGGCGACCCGAGCCATCCACATGCGTGGTGGCGGGGATTTGCGCACGCTTGTCCGCGCGCACCTGGAAGACTTCCATCATGAAGGGAACATCGTCGTCCTGCTCAAACCACTCGCTCACGTGCTCGCGCAAGATGCTGGGTGCAAAGGGGCGGAAGGATTCACGCCGCTTGATCTTGAGATTGAGGATGTCCTTCATGTCAGCACGCCTAGGATCGCCCAAAATGGAGCGGTTGCCGAGAGCACGCGGCCCCCATTCCATGCGGCCTTGGAACCAGCCGATGACTTTTCCCTCGGTGATTGCAGTGGCTGTGAGCCGGCACAGTTCACCTTCGTCATCCAGTCGGCGCACGGCGCATTGTTCGGCCACGATGTCAGTGTTGCGGGACTCCAGCAGGGCCTTGATCTCAGAGTCACTGGCCTGCGGTCCCACATAGGCGTGGTTCATGACGAAACGATTGGCGCGGACAGGCTTGTCCGCGCTTCCTGCAAGCTGACGCGCGACGACAAAGGCGGAACCGATGGCGCCACCCGCATCCCCAGCGGAGGCGGGGAGGTACATGCGCTTGAAGGGAGAATTGAGGTACACCTTGCCGTTGGCCACGGAGTTCATGGCACAACCGCCGGAGAGGGCGAGATTGTCACACCGGTAGCGTGCGTGCAGCGTCTGGAGCATGGCGAAGAAGGCTTCCTCGTACATGGCCTGGGCGCTGCGGGCGATATCGCGGTGCTTTTGCTCCAGGGCAGCGCCTTTTTCACGCTGCGGCCCGAAGAGCGCCTCCATGGGTTCCCGCTTGTAGAGCGTGCCGACCTCAGGACAGCAGTTGTCCCAGGTGTAGTGCACATCGTCGGTATGATGGCGGAAGTATTTCAAGTTCAGCTTGAAGGTGCCATCGCTCTGCACCTGCACGAGTTCGCGCATCTCTTTGAGGTATTTGGGTTCGCCATACGGGGCGAGACCCATGACCTTGTACTCATCACCAAAGTAAGGGAAACCGATGAACTGCGTGATGACGGTGTAGAAGATGCCCAATGAATGTGGGAAGTAGATGCGTCCGTCGATCTGGATGTCATTGCCCTTCCCCATGCCCCAGGCCGAGCTGGCGAAGTCGCCAAAACCATCAACAGAAAGACATACGGCTTCGTCAAAATCTGACACGAGGAAACCCGAGGCAAGATGCGCGAGGTGATGTTCCACGCGATGAACCTGCGCATTGAAGTTTTCACCGGGGAAAGCAGCTTGTACAGCGTCCTCGAAACTGCCTGCGCGCCTGATGTTGCCAAGACGTTTGAGGATCAAACCGAGGCTGGGCCGCTTGCGCAGGACGTAGAGAGCACGGCGCAGATTGTTGACCTTCGGATTGCGGTTGATGGCGATGTGATCCACGTCCCCCAGCTTGAGTCCGGCATCTGCGAGGCACCACTTCATGGCCTCAGTGGGCAGGCCGGACCAGTGTTTGATGCGGCGAAACCGCTCCTCCTCAGCGGCGGCAATAAGCCTGCCATCCTTGACGAGTGCGGCGGCGGAGTCGCCGTGATAGGCATTGAGACCGAGGACAATCATTGAGTCAGAAAGTTGCGGCCACGCTGCCGCCAAAGGTCGCTCAAAAAGCGGCCTGGATGTGTTGCCGGGGTTGGGACGGCATTTTCAAAAAAGGAGGGTGACTGTACCATGCTCATCCTCAGCGCAAAGAATAAAGTTCCCGAATGTGTTAACAGTTTGACACCATCCTTTGCTGGAATCGGTCACGTCATGCCAGAAAGTCATTGCGCGATCCGGCACGGGGCATTTTTTTGGATGAACCCAATCCTCTTTGCAGTTAACCAGTTCCATGTCCTTTACCTCTCCTCTTCCGCCAGTTCTGGTCCTCTGCTTTGTCGCGTGTTTCGCTGCCAAGGGACAAAACAGTCCTCAGCCGGAAGGCACCAGCCCGGAAGCACCGCATGTGAGCAGCTTGGGGACGCGTTTCGTCAACGTCCCCGGAACCACCGTGCAGTTCGCCATCTGGGAAACACGACTTTCAGAATGGACTGAGTTTCTGCGGCAGAAAAAGCACCCTTGGTCCTACCAGCCTCATTTCGAACAATCCCCTGAGCACCCGGTGGTGGGCGTCAATCTTCAGGACGCAGTGGCCTTCTGCAACTGGCTCACTGAATCCGAGCGTAGCAAGCGTCAGATCGACAGCTCCCAGAGCTACCGGCTGCCAACGCCGGACGAATGGGACGCTGCCGTGGGCCTTGCCCGTGGTCGCAAAAAGCTCAGCCTCAGCGCGGAAGAACGCCTGCTGGATGACCGCATCTATCCGTGGGGACAGGAATGGCCACCGCCCGCGAAGACCGGCAATTTTGCCGACGGCGAGATTCCCGGTTACCGCGATGGTTACCCATATACTGCTCCCGTGGGCAGTTTCACCCCTACCAAGGAGGGAATCTACGACCTAGCAGGCAATGTCTGGGAGTGGACTCAGCCGGTGGAAATCCGCGCACAGCCCACTGGAATCCTGCGCGGCGGCTCATGGGCCTATTTTCGTGCCGAGTGCCTTACTTCAGCCTATCAATACATCGTTCCTGCAGATTTACGTGCACCCACCATTGGCTTCCGCTGTGTGTTTGATGACAAACGCCGCACCGCCAGCCTGCTGGCCGCTTCTGATGCTGAGAAAAAACAGGCGGTGGAAGAACGCATGAAGGAGATGAATAACAGCCGCAAGGTGGATGTAACGGCCGTTGAGGCACTGCGTAAAAAAATGCTGGGCAAGGGTGATGCAGATGGACTGCCAGATCCTGCCAGCCTAAAACCAGCCACAGCGGATGGCAGCACTTTTGTGAACGCGCTGGGCATGCGGTTTGTGCCACTCCAGGAGAAAAGCCCCATCCTAATTTGTGCCACGGAGACCAGTGTGCGTGATTTTGAAACCTGGATGCGTGAAGCCGGGCGCACCTGGACTCAGAAGCCCTCCTTCCTGCTCGGCGGCAATCATCCCGCAGCAGGCGTTTCCTGGGAAGATGCCACCGCCTTTTGTGTATGGATGACCGAACGCGACCGCACCAGCAAACTCATTCCTGCCACAGCTTCCTATCGTTTGCCCAGCGACACCGAGTGGAGTATTGCCGCAGGTTTGAAAAATGAACTGGGCGCTGATCCAGCCACACGTCATCTCGCGGACAAAACGCACTACCCTTGGACTCCAAAAGCAGATGACTGGAAGCCACCGGCGCTCACCGCAAACCTGGATGCCACCAAAATCCCCGGCACCACTGACACCTATTCCTACACCGCACCGGTGGACAGCGCGCGCGCAAACTCCCTCGGCCTGTATGAGATAGGTGGCAATGTCTCGGAATGGTGTGCCGACACCTGGCCCGGCGCGCCGGAAGAGCACGTCATCCGCGGTGGCAGTTGGCTGAGCTTTGACAAAGAGGCACTGCTCACCTCCTCACGCTCTCATGCGCCCAGGAATGCCACCCGCGCAGATCTCGGCTTTCGGTGTGTACTTGATCTCGGCACACCATGAAGCCCTCTGAATGGCCATGAGCATGCCGCCGGTCAACAGTCAGACTACCAATGCCCCTGTTCGACGTTCTTCGAGAACCCGGCGGGATCGGTGGAGACTGATTCTGTTCACCACAGTCCTGGCGGCGTCTGGCGCGGCCTGCTGGTTCGGCTATCCGCATGTCACCCCAATGACCAAACAGTGGCTGGCCCGACGTCTGCTGCCTGAACTGCGGCAGAAGATCAAAGAACGAAACTTGCAGCAGGCGGCGGCGACCTTGCGTGATGCCCGTCGCTGGGCTCCTGATGATCCTGAAGTTCTGCACGCCACTCTGGAGTTCATCACCAGTTTCAGCGGAGATCCGCGTGGCTGCATCAGCCTCGTGCGACGTTTGCAGGATATCGGAGCCGCCACCCAGGACGATCTGGTCTTGCTGGGAAAAATGCATGCAAGACTGGGCGAAATTGCCAAAGCTCGCGAAATTTACGACCAACTGCCGCCCGCCATCCTCCAACAGCAAAACGGCTTGGAACTTCAGGCGGATCTGCTCAAGGCCGCAGGAAATGACAAAGACGCCAACACGGTACGTCGCAGTGCTTTGCAAAACGCCGTGGATGATCCCGCGAGTTTGCGACAACTCGCTGTCTTAGATTTGGCCAGCTACGACCCGGCCCGCCGCAAGGCCATGAGCGAACGTCTCTGGCAGATCTCACGAACCGACAGTCCGGTGTCCCTGACAGCCATCGAGCTGCTGTCCAAAATCAAAGAACTCGCCGTGCCTCAGTGCGATGAATTGTTCCGGCTGGTTGAGGCGGCACCGGCTGCAGACAGCCGCCGTGAGGCCACCAGGTTCAGCGTGCTTTCCGCTCGGCTGCGTCTCAGTCCCCAACTTCGTGCCGAACTGATAGATCAGGAAATTATGCGCTGGAAAGATCGCTCTCCGGCACAAACTCTCCCCCTCATGACCTGGCTGGCAAACGAACGCGAATACCCCCGCATCTTGCGCATGGTTCCTGCCCAGACCGCCGCACATTACCCCGACCTGCTGCCTGCTTATGTCGATGCCCTGCGAGGCACCGGCAAATGGCAGGAGCTCAATACTTTCATCACCACCGGAGGCATTGATCCAGCCTTCCCGGTCCAGAAAATCCGCCTCTGGCAGGTGGAAGCACAACGCCACCTGCAGCCCGATCCCGAAAGATCACGCCAGATGCTCCTGCGCATCTATGAAGAAGCCGGACGCGGTGATGACCCCACCACAACCCTCGCAGCGGGCAGTCTCGCTGAGCAGCTCAACCAGTGGGATCTGGCCGAGAAATGCTATGCTGCCGTCATCGCCAAGCATGCCAGTGCACGGCAGACCATCCTCCCCAAACTCTATCAAATGGCCGACTACCAGAAAGACGGCCCCAGCATGCTCAGCGTCAGCGTTCAATTGCTGGCGCTGAAACCTGAAAGCCCCCAGCTCCTCTCGCAAAAACTGTATCTTCAACTGCTCCTCGGCATTGACCTCGAACTGGCACAGGCTCAGTTGCAGAGTGTCCTTCAGAACGCCGCTGAGCGCACCGACCTGATGCATCTGCTGCAGGCACTGGCCGCTTACCGTGAGGGACAGCTTCAGTCCGTTCAAACCCCTCTGAACCAGGTGGCTCACCCGGAAGCCTTTGCTGTGGGTGTACGCACCGTTTACGCTGCTCTCCTCAAATTTACGGTCGGCGATGCCGGCAAAGTTTACCGTCTGGTCGAGCGCATCTCTCCAGCATTGCTGCTGCCTGAAGAGAAAAGCTTCCTCCAGCGTGCTTTGTGAGGGAGTAGAAGTGAAATGGGTTTACGGCCCAGTCGCGTTTGAGCAACCACTTTTCACTTCAGCTCAGCAATCACTTCGATCTCCACCAGTGCGCCCAATGGCAGGCCTGCCACCGCCACCGTGGAACGTGCGGGCTTGTGACCGGCAAAGGCTGCCTCATAGAGTGGGTTCACCTTGGGGAAATCGGCCATATTCTGCAGAAACACCGTCGCTTTGATGACAGCATTCATTGTCAGCCCCTGAGCCTCCAGCAATGTCCGAATGTTGGCCAGCACCTGGGTGGTCTGGCCTTCCACATCCGCCGCCACGATCTTGCCAGCCGCCGGATCAATCGGGATCTGACCCGAACAGAACAGCAGACCACCTTGTTTCACCGCCTGAGAGTAAGGTCCGACCGCCGCTGGCACATTGGGTGTGTTGTTGATGAGTTCCATGCCACTCCCATAACGAACTACCGCAGCGATTCAAGCTTTGACATTCAAGGGTGGGCTGCTCAGTTCGTCATTCCTCATTCTGGTTTCGTCATTTCTACTTCGTCTCCTTCAACCCACGTGCTTTGTCGATGAGCTGGAGAAACTCCCCGCGGTAGCCCAGCGTGTCGCTGCCTTTGCCATCGAGTGCGAGGCGGCGAACGGTTTCCCAGCTCAGGGTGCCTTTGTAGCTGGAATCACGCAGCAGGAGACCGAAGCTGGCGACGGCGGCGCTGAATTTGAATTCATCGCTGCTGGCGGTGAGGGTTTTGCCTGCATCCTTGGTGGGCACTTCGATGAGCTTGCTCAGGTCACTGTCGGGCTCTTTGTAGCGCAGCTTCACGGTCATCATCTCGCCGCTCTTGGCGGCTTCAACAAGCTGGGCTGGGGAGATGGCGGGGGCTTGATACTTCAAGCTGTCCACAGCAGGGCGTGGCTCGGTACCGGGGGGCAGATTGGCGGGGACGATTTCATACAAGGCCACCACGCTGTGGCCGGCACCGATTTCACCGGCGTCCTTGGTGTCGTCATTGAAGTCTTCCTTGGCCAGCAGGCGTTTTTCATAACCGATGAGGCGGTAGCTGCGCACGGCAGCGGGATTGAACTCGACCTGAATTTTGACATCTTTGGCGATGGTGTCGAGCGTGCCGCCCATCTGCTCCACCAGCACTTTGCGGGCTTCGCTGAGGCTGTCGATGTAGGCGTAGTTGCCGTTGCCTTTGTCGGCCAGGGTTTCCATGGTGCGGTCCTGCAGATTGCCGCTGCCAAAGCCCAGCACGCTGAGGAAGACGCCGGTCTTGGCCTTATGCTTGATGAGTTTCTCCAACTCTTCCGGGGAGCTCACGCCCACATTGAAGTCGCCGTCGGTGCAGAGGATGACGCGGTTCACTCCGCCTTTGATGAAACCGGCCACGGCCTGCTCGTAGGCCAGCTTGATGCCAGCGCTGCCATGCGTGCTGCCACCGGCGCTGAGGCGGTCGATGGCGGCGAGGATCTCGGCCTTCTTCTCGCCATTCGTGGGTGGGAGCACCACGCCGCTGCTGCCCGCATAGACCACCATCGTCACGCGGTCCCCTTCCCCGAGCTGCTCGGTGAGCATGCGCAGGGACTGCTGCACCAGCGGCAGTTTGGCGGGCTCATTCATCGAGCCTGAGACATCGACGAGGAAGACTAGGTTGCTGGGCTTGCGGTCCTTGTCCCGCTCCCGGCCTTTGATAGCGATGCGTGCCAGGCGATGCACCGGCTGCCAGGGGCATGGGGCCAATTCAATGCGCACGCCGAAGGGTTCCTTCGCCTCATGCGCCGGACCTTCCTCCGTGGTGGGGAAGTAATTGACCAGTTCCTCAATGCGCACCGCATCCGGCGGCGGAATCATCCCCTGGTTCAGGAAGCGCCGCACGTTGGCATAGGAGGCCGTATCGACATCAATCGACAGCGTGGACAGCGGCTCCCGCGCCACGTCCTTGAGTTCGTTTTCGATGATGTGAGCGTAGGATTCGCCGGAGGGGTCGGACTTGCGATAGGCGGGGGCTTCCTGCTTCTGCGCCATGTCCTTGGTGGCGATGCTCGAAATCGAATCGACTGAAACAAAATAGCGCGTATCTGGCTGCGGATTCGAGATCAGCGCCCCGAGTGCTTGTGCCGGGGTAGAAGCAGTAGAAACAACACCACCAACAGTGATGGTATTCGCACCACCATTGAACTGCAAAGTCGGCGCAGCCCCCTGTGATGCCATCACCGTTGGCGCTGGTGCTGCGGTAGTAAAAGCAATTTCAGCCTGTGTCTTAAAATCTGTGGGTGTGGCCTTTCTAACCGCATCTCCTGTCGTGTTGTTCACATTATACGTCGCACCTGCACCAGTGTTTCCTTGCGCAGGCGCAGCAACTGGCGTCGCGATTGCAAGAGTGCCGCCACCTAAAGTGACCGTCGCTCCAGCAGAGCGACTCATCCGTGTAGGCGCACCTTGGGCAGAGCTCCCCGCCAAGCCACCGCTCTGTAGCGCCGCACCATTGGACACGCTCAACGTACCGGCATTGATCGTGGTGGTTCCCGTGTAGGCGTTGGCGCCCGTCAAGGTCAGCGTACCTGAGCCGCTTTTGACGTTGGCTCCTAATCCAGAAATAACCCCACTGAACGTATTTTGTTCTCTGGGTGTGGCTGGAATACTGACTGCACCCGAAAGCACGACTGCGCCAGGTGCCGGGCTCACAGATTCGCTATGAATCGCGCCTGCACCCGTGTCGATCGTAACTCCACCACTGAACGTATTTCCACCGGCGTTGCTCGTCGTCGATGCACCGTTCAAGTCCAGCGTGCCTAGATTGATCTTGCTTGGCGGCAGCGGGGTTCCTGATACGGTCTGCCCCACGGTGAGTGAATTCGCCCCCGCGATTTCTGAAGTCGAATTCAGCACCAGGGGACCAGAGTTGCCAGCGGCGGCAGCCATAGCAGAGGGTGCGGGTGCGTCAGTAGTCAGGGCCAGGGTGCCGCCAGTGATCGTCGTGCTGCCAGTGTAGGTGTGGCTATTCCCAAAGTTCACGGTGCCTGCGGCTGCCGCTGGCATGGGTTTCCCTGGTAAAATCGGTGCGATTCCCATTTCAGACGGATAGGCAAACTCGCGTGTGACCGTCATCGTGGCTTGCGTCCCACTCTTAGTGGTGATCGTCGCTGCACTCATCAGATCGACGGGCAGGTTCTTGCCGAGCGGGGCGGCAGTGGCACCGTTGACCACCACCGTTCCAGCAGTGGACAAGGTGTTTGCCACGCTCAGCATCGGATCGCCCGAGCGCGGAGGAACCACAGCGTTCGCATCGGCAGGTGTGACCGTGCCCCCCAGTGTACCCCCGCCCGTCCCTAATTCGACAAGGCTACCTGTAGTAGGCAGCTTGAGTCCGTCGGCTGGCAGTTCCGTTTTCGGGGTCTGGAGGCCGGGCAGTCCTGCCGCAGGTACCGCCATTTGATCCCCAAAGTTCAAGGCATAGGCGTTCTGATCCTGAATCTGCTTGAGCTTCTCCACATCTCCGGAAGTCATTACGTGCAGCTGCTTGCTCAAGGCCAGTGCAACTGGGGCGGCAACAGAGGCTGGCACGGGTGCTGGTGGCAACGGCCTGCCCGTAGGTGGTTGCTCCTTAATCGCCGCTTTGACAGGAGCGGAGGCTAGGAGGCGTGTTTGCGCGCCCGAATCCTGCTTCTTTTTCGCATCTCCTGCCTGAGGCAAATTCACTTTGATGCCGGGTTCTTCGTCAGCGGCGGCCATGTGGGAGGTGGGTTGGTTCAGCCTGTAAGCCTGCCACGTCCAGAATCCACCCAGCGCCACACACGCAGCCACGGCAAGGCGGACGATGATGCCGATTCGCCACTTTGTTTGAGGTGTGCGGAACACTGACGGAGGTGCAGGCGTCTCGCTAGAAGATGGCACGCGGGACGATTGCCCGACCAATCGCTCGCGCTGGGCATCGGTGAGGGCGAGGGAGTCATCGCGCAGTTCGCTGAGCAGGAAGTCGCAGAAGACTTTGGTTTCTTCGGCGGTCTGTTTCTGCTGGGGATTTTCAAGCAGCGCCGCCTCGAGCTGCTGGCGTTCTTCGGCGCTGGCTTCATCGAGCGCCCAGGCGGTGATTTGTTCTGGTTTCATGATCAAAAAAAGAGATGAGGGGTTTAAGCAATGGCGTGTTTCAGTTTCACCACCTGCGGCTGGTCATGGGCCTGCCATTTGGTCTTCAGGGCGGCGACGCCGTGGTGGATGAGGTAGCCGACGTTGCCGATGCTGGTCTGCATGGCGGCGCTGATCTGCTGGTAGTCGAGTCCGGCGATGAACTTGAGCCGCACGGCCTCGCGCTGTCGCACTGGCAGAGTTTCGATAAGTTCGCGCAGGGCCGTGGCGGTTTCGCGCTGCTCCATGGCGTCATTGGGCGCGGGATCAGCGGAAGTTTCGAGATCGAGAGTTTCAGTTTCCATAACGACGAGGCGTTGATGTTTGCGATGATGGTCAAGGGCACGGTTGCGGCAGACGGTGAAGAGCCAGGGCGCGAGGCGCTCATGGTCGAGCGTAGCAAGGTGCTGGCTGAGCTTTACAAACACGTCCTGCACGATGTCCCGCGCGTCTTCCAGGTCGCCCGTGTAACCGTGCGCATAGCGGATGAGGGGCCGCTCGTAGCGCTGCAGGGTTTCGAGAAAGAGGTCGTGCGATTCGCTCATGGGGGTGTGTTCGGCGGGCATCACGGCTGAGTTTTCAGCATCTTGGGAGAAATTTTCGCTGAAGGCGAGATTGTTTGCAGGGACACACTTCATCCTGACGGCCCATTCCTCCATTTTTCAGTCCTCGCGACCAAACCAAGCTGGAATGGAAAACCAAAATTTGCGCTATGACGGCATAGACACACCCGCTCGTCATGAGCGCGTGCTATGCGTGCGGGATGGCGCGCACTAATTCCAGTGTGCTACTTCAGCTTCGCCGCAATCTCCCGAAACGCCTTCGACGACGCGGACTTCTCCGCATCTTCCAGCGCAATCGGGTGCCCCTCGTCGCCGCATTCGCGCACGTGCATTTCAATCGGGATCTGCCCCAGCAACGGCACACCCAGGCGCTTCGCCTCATGCTCTCCGCCGCCTTTGCCAAAGATGTGGTACACCTGCCCGTCGCTCGGGCACAGGAAGTAGCTCATGTTTTCGATGATGCCCAGGATCGGCACATTCACCTTCTGAAACATCCCCACCGCCTTGCGCGCATCGATCAGCGCCACCTCCTGAGGCGTCGTCACGATCACCGCTCCATCCAGCGACACCGTCTGCACAATCGTCAGCTGGATGTCTCCGGTGCCCGGCGGCAGATCCAGCACCAGCACATCCAGATTATCCCACGCCACCTGCCGCAGAAACTGCTGCGTGTATCGCGTCGCAATAGGCCCACGCACGATCACCGGCGAGCCATCATCCAGCAGAAAGCCCATCGAGATGAGCTGCACCCCATACTTTTCAATCGGCACGATCTGCTGCTCCTCGTTCTGGTACGGACGCTCGTCCGTGCCAAACATGTGCGGAATGCTCGGTCCGTACAAATCGCAGTCACACAGACCCACGCGCAGCCCGCCCTGACTCATCGCGATCGCCAGATTCGACGCCACCGTGCTCTTGCCCACGCCACCTTTGCCAGACGCCACGGCGATGACTTTCTTCACACCGGGGATGCTCGACTTGCCCAGCTTCTCAGACGCCGTCACGCCGGCTCCCGGCGGATCCTTGATGTCAAAATTCAACTTCACCTCGCCGATCCCAGCCACCTTGTTCAGCACATCCATCGCCTGCTCATGAATCAGCCGCGGAATGTTCGGATCACGCGTCGCCACCGAGATGTCGATGGTCACATTCTTCCCCTCAATCTGAATGCCCTTCACGAGGCCAAACGAGATGATGTCACGGCTGAAGCCAGGGTAGCGGACGTTGCCAAGGGCGGTGCGGATGTCTTGTTCGGTGGGCATGGGGGATGGGGATACGTCTTCACCTAGCCCGATGACGCAGCTTTGCAAACTCGGGCTGGAAGAACCTCTCAGGCTTCATCTGCGGGCTCATTCCCCCTTCCCCACAAAAAAACGCCGCCTGTTTCCAGGCGGCGTTCGTGGAGAAATGTCTCAACAGCCAATTAAGGCTTTGGCACTTCGGAGATCGTCTTGAGAATGCGGCTGGCGATCGCGTATGGATTGCCCTGGCTGTTCGGACGACGGTCTTCGAGGTAGCCCTTCCAGCCGTTTTTCTTGAAGCTGTGCGGGACGCGGATGGACGCGCCACGGTCAGCAATGCCCCAGGAGAACTGGTCGATGGACTGCGTCTCATGCAGACCGGTCAGGCGCATGTGATTGTCAGGACCATAGACGGCGATGTGCTCAGCGCAGTTCTTCTCGAACTGGGCCATGAGGGCGAGGAAGTAAGGCTCGCCGCCGGTTTCACGCATGTACTTCGTGGAGAAGTTGGCGTGCATGCCGGAACCGTTCCAGTCGGTGGCTCCAAGGGGTTTGCAGTGGTACTCGACGTCCACGCAGTACTTTTCACACAGACGCTGCAGGATGTAGCGGGCCACCCAGACTTGGTCGGCGCAGGTCTTAGAGCCTTTGCCGAAGATCTGGAATTCCCACTGACCTTTCGCCACTTCGGCATTGATGCCTTCGTGGTTGATGCCTGCGTCCAGGCAGAGATCAAGGTGCTCTTCAACGATCTGACGGGCGATGTCGCCGACGTTCGTGTAGCCCACACCCGTGTAGTAAGGGCCCTGGGGAGCTGGATAACCATGCTCAGGGAAACCAAGCGGGCGGCCGTCCTGATACAGGAAGTATTCCTGCTCAAAGCCGAACCAGACGTCTGGATCGTCGAGAATCGTGGCGCGCTCGTTGGATGCGTGAGGGGTGCCATCGGCATTGTAAACTTCGCACATGACGAGCACGCCGTTCTTGCGGCTGCTGTCAGGATACACGGCCACAGGCTTCAGCACGCAGTCAGAGCTGCCACCAGGAGCCTGTTGGGTGGAGGAACCGTCAAAGCCCCAATCTGGAAGCTCTTCAAGCTTGGGGAAACTGGCAAACTCCTTGAGTTGAGTTTTGCCACGAAGGTTGCGGACAGGCTGATAACCGTCCAGCCAGAGGTATTCGAGTTTGTATTTGGCCATGGTTGAATGTGTGGATTGAGTCTTGCCTAAGGCCTTCGGAAACCTTTCCTCCAGCAGCAGCGAGAATGAAATGAGCATGTTCTATGCCACACGCGAGATGTTTTTTGATTAATTTGCACCTGCTCAAGGACTCAAGACGTCCGTAAGGTCAGGAAAACTTCACCAAGCCTCCCCTCGCTTCCTGCCCGGCTGCTCATCTCAGTCGCGCCTTGCGCATCCCCGTCAAAAGCAGGATGGTGCCACCGCAAAAAAAGCCATGAAAGAAGCCAAAAACACCGCCCGCGCCATCGTGCACATCGGCTATGACGGCAAGGTGTACAAGCAGTTCAAAGGTCACAATGCCCAGGGCCGCTTCGAAAACGAGGTGCGCATCCTCAAGCTCCTCGAAGAACGCGGCTGCGACTACGTCCCCCGCCTCCTCGAATCCGACCCCGCCACCCTCAAAATCGTCACCACCAACTGCGGCTCCATCGTCTCTCACATCAGTGAAAGCCGCATCAAGGAGATCTTCGGCAATCTGGAACGTGACTACGGCGTGCGCCATGACGACGCCTTCGCCCGCAACATCACCTACCGTGGCACTGACGGCAGGTTCTGCCTCATCGATTTCGAGCTCGCAACCATCCTCGACGAGCCGCCTAAGCCTGCTGCATGAGCGACCCCAACCCGACCCAACCAACCAACCGCCTCCGCTGGTCCGGCATGACCCATCCCGGACGCGTGCGCAAGAACAACGAAGACACCTTCCTGTGCCTCAACTTTGACGCGCACGAAGTCCGCTACCTGGGCAAAGTCGGCGAGGCCGGCATGGACAGCGGCGATTTCGTCTTTGCCGTCAGCGATGGCATGGGCGGCGCCAAGTCCGGTGAGTTTGCCAGCAAGATCGCCGCTGAAAAAATCACCCAGCTCCTCCCCCGCAGCTTCAAGCAGTCCGCACAGCACTTCTCCATCGGCCATAGCGATGTGTTGCAGGAGCTCATCAGCCGCATCCATGCAGAGCTCATCAAACTGGGCCGCTGCTACGAAGAATGCCGTGGCATGGGCGCCACCCTCAGCCTCGGCTGGTTCACTCCCGGCTGGCTCCACTTCGCCCACATCGGGGACAGCCGCATCTACTGGCTGCCCAAGGCCGGCCCCATGAAGCAGCTCACCCATGATCACAGCTACGTCGGCTGGTTGCAGCGCAAAGGTGAGCTCAATGAGCGCCAGGCACGCACCCACCCACGCAAAAGCGTCCTCATGCAGGTCCTCGGCGCAGGCCGCCAAAGCATCGAGCCCCACATCGGCTCCGTCAGTTGCGAAAGCGGCGACCGCTTTCTCTTCTGCACCGACGGCGTCATCGACGGTATCTGGGATCACCGGCTGGCGGATATGCTGGCCAAAGACGATGCCAAAACCATCGTGGAATACGCCGTGGCGGAATCAGGCCGTGATAATGCGAGCGCGGTGGTGGTGGAGGTGCTTTGAGCCACCGCAACATTCGTTCACGCATGCCCAAACGGCGCGGAGCAGCACGCTGCTGCTGCCTGCATGTTTCATGACCTACCATGAAACGCAACGACCCCATATCCCACCTCATGTCCCGCAGCGTGATCACCGCGCACCACGGCGACGCCATCTCCAAAGTTCGCACCTTGGTCCGCGAGCACGGCGTGCATCACATCCCGGTCGTCAATGGCGACCAGCTCATCGGCATCATCTCCTGGACCGACATTCTACGCGTCAGTTTTGGCGATGCCTTTCATACGGATGAACGCACCGTGGATGCCACGCTCGACCACACCCTGACCCTGGAGCAGGTGATGCAGAAGAACCCCGTCACGCTGGCCGAAACCGGCACCGTGCGCGAAGCCGCAGAAATCCTCGCGGGCAGCAGCTTCCACGCCTTGCCCATTGTTTCCGGCAGCAAGCTGGTCGGCATCGTGACCACGACGGACCTCATCAAGTATCTGCTGGACCAGTTCTGATCTGCATTCTTCTTTGCCGTGCAGCGAATGCTGCGATAGGCTCCGCCAAGCATGCCCACGCCTCGGAGCCTATTTATCACCGCAGCCATCCTCGCGTTTCCCGCCGCACTCTGTGCCGCAGGACTGGAAGCAGCGCCAGATTATATCTCGGCGCGGCAGGCACTGGCTGATGGACTGCCTGGTGTCGCTGGGGTGAAGGCGGAGCGTCTGCTCAAGCGCAAAGGGTGGACGCGGGTGGAAACACGCCAGCTCGCCACCTTTGCCGCTGAGGCCTGGACACGTGACGAGGAGGGTGCGCGGGTCTTGTCCCTGGCTGACACCTACGACCTTGATGATGAATCCTTCTGGCGTGGTCAGGCACTCGCCCTCACCGGCAACCTGACTGCCGCACGCAAGGTTTTAACGGAGGATAATTCAGCCCCCCTGCAACCACGCACCCATCTGCTCCTGGCGCAGATACTGGCAGCACTCGGTGAAAATGCGGAGGCCCGCGCCGCAGTCTCCCCGCTGCTGACAGCCACTGATCCCGTGGTGCAAAACCATGCACGACTGCTGCAAAGCGAGATCGACATCAACGAAGGCAAACCCGCCACCGACCTCTCGACAACAGCCAGCGATGCCGCAACCCGCTTCCTGCGCGCGCGTGCCCTGCTGCAAAGCGGGCAGATCATTCCCGCCCAGGAAATTCTCCAGTCCGTGCTGCGCTCCACCGGTGGCGGCGAGCGCATGCACCAAGCTGCCATCCTGCTCGAGGCGGAAGCCCTGCTGCGGCAGCACCACGCGGCAGAGGCCCAGGAGCATCTGCTGAAGTTTCTCGACACCACTGCGGACAGCCGGCTATGGCTGGATGCCTTTAATCTGCTCAACCGCGTGCATCTATCCCTTCCGGCACCCGTCACGCTGCCAGAAGGGGTGCTGCGCTGGATTTCCTCCGGCAACACGGCACAGCAGCAGCCCGACCCGCCACCCGTGCTCGCCGCAGCCACCGCCGAGTTTCGCGGCCACGCCATCTATCTTGCCGCCCAGTGGCTGGCGGACCAAAAACGCGATGACGAGGCCGTCAGCATGCTCGAAGCCCTCATTCAGTTGCAGCCCGGCCATCCACGCTGCAACGAAGCCATGCGTCTGGCGATGAAGCTCTACGCAGATCACCACAGCGACGAGCGCGTGCTAGAACTCGCTGCTGCATGGCACCAGCAGTTCAGCTCCGCCTCGGCCCCCGTCGATTTCACCGTCGGCAGCATCCTCTATCGGCGTGGCGAATCCCGGCAGGCGCTGCAACTCTTTCAAAACGCAGCCAACCTCGCCACCACGCTCACCGAGCGCCGCCGGGCGCTGTTCAACGCCGCCGTGGCAGCCATCTCCGCGAGTGATTTCGCCTTATACCAGAGCCTGCTCGGGCAGCTCGAGATCGTGACCAACGCCGCAGCCGTCGGCAAAGAAAGTGAAGACTCTGCCGCCACTTTGGAACTCGAAAAAGCCCTGGTCCTGGCCGCTGGCCGCAAACCCGAGGCGGAGCCAGCCCTGCGCGCCTTCATCCGCACCTACCCCAAACACCCGCGCTTTGCAGATGCCTGCATCGCCCTGACAGAGTGGCTGCTCCTCGCCATGCCACAACGCATTCAGGAGGCCCGAACGACACTCGACAACGCCACCACGGCCTCGGTCGCACCCACCTCGACACAGTTGCAGCGCATTCACTACACACGGCTCTGGCTGCTTGATGCCGCCGGAGAATTGAAGCTCCTTGTCACGGCAGGCACCGAATTCCTCAAGGCCTGGCCCACCAGTACGCTGGTGTCGGAAGTGCGCATGAAAATCGCCGGCGCTTACTACCGGCTGGAGGACTTCGCCAACGCCCGAACCGAATTCGAAATCATTGCGCGCGATTATCCCGATACTCCGCAGGCGGACACCGCGCTCTTCTTTGCCGCCATGTCCGCCACCTCGGTGATGAGCGCGGAAGGACGTCTGCGCGCAACCGCAATCTGGGAGGATCTTGCGCAAAAGAACGGCCCGCTGGCCGTGGCCGCGCGCAGGCAGCAGGCCTTGTCCGAACGGCTGCAAGGGAATCACGCCGCGGCACTTTCCGCCCTGGACAAAGTGCTGGACATGAAAGCGCTCGATCCCGAGCAGCGCCTCATGACGATCTGTGAGAAGGCCGAACTGCTGCTGCTGCTTGGCAAGACCGAACCGGCACGTCTGGATGCCGCCGCCGATCTGCTGGACGCCTTCCTCACCGACCCTGCCCTGCCCTTCATGTGGAAGGCCCGCGCCGGCTTCACCCTCGCCTCCATACACCATGATGCGAAGCATGACACCGAAGCGCTCGAAGCCTGCTACAACGTGCTGCGTGCGGCCGACATGACGCCGCCCACGAGTCCGGCGGATTACGTGTGGTTTTCCAAAGCGGGCTTCTTCGGGGTGGATCTCCTCGAAGCGTCGCGGCAGTGGGAAGCCGCCGCACGCCTCGCCGAACAGATCGCCCAGCTGCCCGGCGACCGCGCCGTCGAGGCCCGTGAACGTGCCACCAAGATTCGCCTGGAACACTTCCTTTGGGAAGGCCCCGCCCCCACCCTGCCCAAGGTGCTGAAATTCGGCGACACTCCCGTCGAAAAACCCGGTGCCGGTGACAAGGTGCCGGGGAAGAGTTTGAAGAAGAAGGTGAGGTGAGTCTGGGCACTTGGTTTTCTAAAGACGGTGTATAGCAGTCTTTGCAAACACGCCGCCGCATGTCCTCCACCTACTAACGCTTCGTCGGCGGCTTTTCACCCTTCTCGCCTTTCAGTTCGCTGGGCCAATAACCTCCCGCGATGTCGCTATAGCCCTTGGCGTTCGGATTTCTGGCCCACCAGGCTTTCATGGTGTCCTCGGGACCTAGCAGGCGAATAGCGGGAGAATACTTGCTCACCACCAGTTCAGCAATCTCGTCCTCAGTGATGATGCAGCCGATCATTGTCTTCACCTTCCCCGGCATGTCTCGATATCGAGCCACCTGCTTTTTAAACTCGGCTTGATCCGTGAACCAAAGTCCGCACAGGCCATACAACTGCCCCGGCACTGTTGCCTCCTGAATCAATGATTTGAAAGCCGCATCCGCGTTCTTTTCCACCAGCAAATCGCGAAACGACCAGACGACATTCGGAGTCGATCCGGCGTAGCCCACGGCTGAACTTAAAAACCTTTCAGCGGTTTTCACCATCGCGTACGCTTTGACTTGATCTGCTCCCCAAAAGCTGATCCACATGTTATGAGAGTCTGAAGTGCGCGAAGCGCACCATCAGACGACATGAAACGCAAGAGACACACAGCAGAGGAAATCATCAAGAAGCTGCGCG
>Ga0164296_1000462_pt1 | contig 47998 bp, 38 predicted proteins | sample GEODES057metaG_FD_113533 | JGI IMG/M metagenome (GOLD analysis project Ga0164296, IMG submission 113533) | Dystrophic lake water microbial communities from Trout Bog Lake, Wisconsin, USA - GEODES057 metaG | ecosystem: Environmental > Aquatic > Freshwater > Lake | place: USA: Trout Bog Lake...
ATGAAGTCAATGATATCGCAAGTGTTGTACAAATGTACAATGATTATAAAGAGTTGCCTTTGGTATCTACAGGGTGTGATTCTTATGCTAGCTGGGATCCTCGTTTTAAGCATCTTTCTCCTTTACTGTCTACTGATAGCATTGCCAATTCAATTATGGATGTACTTCCTCACAAAACGTGGCAAGACGAACATCTCGTAATCACAGGCGGTGAACCGTTATTAGGTTGGCAACGTCAATATCCTGATTTATTGGATCATCCCAGTATGGCAGGACTAAAAGAGATTACATTTGAAACAAATGGAACTCAAAAGTTGTCACCGGAGTTTAAGAACTATCTTTGTGTATGGTCAGGACTGCCTAAACATCATCGTGAGATTACATTTAGTGTAAGTGCCAAATTGCCAGGCAGCGGGGAGAGTTGGGACGATGCTATTCGACCAGAAGTTGTTGTCGAATACGAATGTGTAGGTACCGTGTATCTTAAATTTGTGGTAGCAACAGAACAAGATATTGCTGACGCAGAATGTGCGGTTGGTGCTTATCGTGCCGCAGGATTTACTGGTCATGTTTATTTGATGCCAGTAGGTGGTGTAGAAAGTGTTTATAACTTAAACGCCAAAAATGTAGCATTAGCGGCAATGAAGCGTGGATGGCGTTACAGCGATAGACTTCAAGTGCCATTATTTAAAAACGAGTGGGGTACATAATGAACAAGTTTATTAAACGTATATTCGGCATTGACAAAATTGAAGCTGTCAAAGAAGACGCTCTGGCCATTGCTAAAGAAGCGTCATTGGCTGCCGAAGAGGCAATAAAACGTGCAGAAGAAGCTGGTAAACAGGCTCGGTTAACCTCAATGAGTCCAAAAGATCGTGCTACAGAATTAGGTGAGCCGTGGATTGCTGTGCTAGATACACATGTCAACGAAGAAAACATACGCAATGGATTTTTTGAACTTGACTGGAACGACCAATTTGTGTTAGAATTAAAAAAGAATGGATACATAGGCGACACTGATGAAGAAATTGTTGATCAGTGGTTTAGTGAACTGTGTAGAAATGTTGGCGCAGATGCCGGTGTTGATATGAGTCGCAGAGGTACTGGTTATATCAATGTAAACAATTTAGGCAATGGCAGAACGGAAGTTTCTTAATGAACAAAACATATATTATCGTTGATACAGCAAATACTTTCTTTAGAGCACGTCATGCTATTAGAGGCACATTAGAAGATAAAATTGGTATGAGTATACATACCGTTTTGAGCAGTGTGAGAAAAGCCTGGCGAGATTTTAAAGGTGATCATGTTATTTTCGCACTAGAAGGTCGTAGCTGGCGTAAGGATCATTATGCTCCTTACAAACGTCAACGTAGTGATGCTCGTGCCGCGGCTAGTCCAAGAGAACAAGAAGAAGATCGTGTATTTTGGGAAACGTTTGATCAGTTCAAAGAATTTATTACAACTAAAACCAATTGTACTGTATTACGACATGCCCAACTAGAAGCCGACGATTTAATTGCTGGTTGGATACAAAGTCATCCCAATGATAATCATATTATCGTTAGCACAGATGGAGATTTTGCACAGCTCATAGCACCAAATGTAAAACAGTACAATGGTGTAATGGAAATTACAACTACACACGAGGGGTACTTTGATGCCAAAGGTAAACGTGTCATTGATAAAAAAACTAAACAAGAAAAGCCCGCGCCGGATCCGGCCTGGTTGCTATTTGAGAAGTGTATGCGTGGAGACACCTCCGACAATATCTTTAGTGCTTATCCAGGAGTACGTGAGAAAGGGACAAAGAATAAAGTTGGTCTCCGTGAAGCCTATGCTGACAGGGAGGCTAAAGGATTCTCTTGGAACAATATGATGCTTCAACGTTGGACTGACCACAACGGCGAAGAGCATCGAGTTGTCGATGATTATAATCGTAATGTTGTGTTGTGCGACTTAACAGCACAACCTGCTGATATTAGATTGTTAATCAACGATACCATTAACACAGCAACAACAGCAGAAAAAAATATTAGCCAAGTTGGAATACGTTTATTAAAATTGTGTTCATCATACGACTTGGTTAAAATCAGCGAACAAGTTGAAAGTTACGCAGAACCATTAAACGCAAGGTATGTATTATAATGTCAGTTGCCAAAGTATTAATTCCAGACCAAGAATGGTTGATCACTGATCGCCAAACAAAAATTGGTAGTATTGCTAAAAATAAAAAAGGATATTTGTTTTTACACAAAGGACAAGCGGTTAATATTAATGATATTAACGAAATAAAAAATCAATTTGGTATTGCGTTGTTTGAAGAAAGTATCAAGAATAATACAAAGAAAAAAATCAAACCTACAACATATAGTATCTACGATTACCCTTGTCGTTCAGAACCCTATGACCCTATCTATTCTGTAAAACAAAAGTTACCGCTGTTTGCCAAAAGTGCTAAAAGTAAGAGTCAGTATTGTGCAGGACACTATATTATTAGATTTCGTAAAGGTTGGGCTAAAGCATTCTGTCCAAAACTTATCACTTTAGAACGATATCCTTATCACGGTCCATTTAAAACCGAAGAAGAGATGAAAACTATATTGGCACAAGTAAATAAAGAATGAAACAGCTAAACACATTACCCATAGAAGATTTCTTAGATAAGGCTCGTATTGCCATCAAAAGCAATCAAAAAAGCCTCACTTTGAGCATAAAAGAGGTCACAGATTTACAAAATAGCCTAAGTATTGTAATGACTAGATTAACTGGGGATATGGAAAAATACATTTCTTCAGCACAACCGGATATAGAAATCAAAATTGACGGTGGAAAATTCTAATTTTATCGCTAAATATATACGCACTAAATTCGGAGCGTATATAAATGAGTCGTCCAAAGCCAACTATATTATTAGAAATTACAAATAAAAAGACCTACAAAACCGAACAAGTTTTGGATGCTGAAGCTATTTGGGCAGTTTTTTATAAAGATCGTCCAATTAATCTAAAAACATCAAGTGTTGTTGTACAACAACTAGGTCCAAAATATAAAAAAGTTAGTTTCTCAAATTCCGGACATGCTTTTAATCTTGCTGAAAAACTCAACAAAATGTTCAATTCCCAGGACTTCAGTGTCTACAAGTTGGTCACGGGAGAAAAAATAAACAATGAGCCTCAAGAGTGATGTTACTCGTAGTGTATTAGAAATATTACGTCCTAATGATGTAGATAAATTATACAATGGGGCACTTAAATCTTGGTGGTTTAGCACCAGAAAAAAAGATCGTGGCGGATTACGTTTAACCAAATTAGGCTTTGAATGTTTTCTTAAAGCCGAAATTAAAGAATATAAAATAAAATTCGAACAACCAATTGAACCAACAAACCAATTAATCATTTGGTTAGATCATTATATTGATTGTCCATTTTATTTAGGTTCAAAAGAAATCTATGTGTTCAGCGAAAGCATGGCAATACAACTAGTGTTGTTTGGTGGCAACATTTACAAATATGGTCAAGCCCGGCAAGAAAGTCTAAAATCTAGTTGACAGTTCGCAAAATCCCTTGTATAATATATACATATTGATACACAATGTAGTCAATATTTTTTAAACACTTTTAGAAAGTATATATTATGGCCGAGCACACATCTTCAAATCGTACCGTTAGCCCCAGCGAGGCTAAAAAGAGTTTACGTAAATGTATTAAAATTCAACGCCCTGTTTTTATGTGGGGTCCTCCCGGAATTGGTAAGTCCGACATTGTTAAACAAATTGGTGAAGAGCAAGAGCGTGAAGTTATTGACGTTCGTTTAAGTCTTTGGGAACCTACTGACATTAAAGGTATTCCATTCTATAACAGCACTTCCAACTCTATGGAATGGGCTCCTCCCGTTGAACTTCCACAAGATCCAGATTCAACAGCTATCTTGTTTTTAGATGAGTTAAATTCTGCAGCTCCTGCTACACAGGCAGCGGCTTTCCAATTGGTTCTTAATCGTCGTGTTGGCACATACAAATTGCCAAAAGGTGTTAGCATTGTGGCCGCAGGCAATAGAGAAGCTGACAAAGGCGTTACTTATCGTATGCCAAGTCCATTGGCAAATCGTTTTGTACATTTGGAATTGCGTACAGACTATGAAGATTGGTTACAATGGGCTACCACAAATCGTTTACACGAACAGGTTGTAGGCTATTTAGGCTTTGCCAAACAAGATTTATACGACTTTGATCCAAAATCTAGTTCACGTAGTTTTGCCACTCCACGTAGTTGGTCATTTGTCAGTGACTTGTTAGGCGATGACGATTTGGGAGAAGGCACACTAACTGATTTGGTTGCTGGTGCTATCGGCGAAGGACTTGCTGTTAAGTTTATGGCACACCGTAAGGTTGCCAAACAGATGCCCAAACCAGAAGATATTTTGGAAGGCAAAGTTAAAAAATCCAACATCAAAGAAATTTCAGCGATGTATAGTTTGGCCGTTAGTATGTGTTACGAACTCCAAACTGCCAATCAAAAGAAAGTCAATAATTGGGATTCAATGGCAGATAACTTTTTTGGCTTTATGATGGATAATTTCCCAACTGAGCTGGTTGTGATGGGTGCGAAAGTAGCCCTCACCAATTATCAACTTCCGTTTGATGCATCCAAACTTAAAAACTTTGATCGTTTCCATGATCAATACGGCAAATACATTATTTCAGCAATGGAATAATAAAAGGGACTTAGGTCCCTTTTTTATTGACAATAATTTAAATATCATGTATAATATATACATATTAGTTAAACACAGGAGCATAACATGGCAACAATGAAGCAAGAACGTGTTCGTAAGTTTGAGAAAAAAGAATTTACGGCTTCAGAAAAAAACAAAATCGTAGAAAAATTAGTAACAGCAAGAGTCGGATTGTTATTGCGTCATCCATTTTTTGGTAATTTGGCTACACGTTTAAAACTAATCGATGCCACAGATTGGTTGCCTACATTAGCCACAGATGGTCGTAACTTTTATTATAATAATGATTTTGTAAATCGACTCACCGCCAAAGAAGCAGAGTTTGGATTTGCTCACGAAGTATTACATAATGTGTTTGATCACATGGGACGCCGTGAAAATAGAGATCCAAAATTATCAAACATTGCCGCAGACTATGCTGTCAATCAAATCCTAAAAGATGAGCGTATTGGTGAAGTGCCAAACTGGATTCAAATCTTCCAAGATAACAAATATCGCGGTATGAGTTATGAAGAGATCTACGATGACATTATGCAAAATGCTGAAAAGATTGATTTTTCCAGTTTAGGTGAATTGTTAGACGAACACCTAGACGGCGAAGGTGATGACGGTGACGGCGAAGACGGTGAAGGCAATCAAGAAGGCAAAGGTCGTCCAAAACTTACAGCAGAAGAAAAGAAAGCTATCCGCGATGAGATCAAAGAAGCCATGGTAGCCGCGGCACAGAGTGCCGGAGCAGGCCGTGTTCCAGCAGGTGTTCAACGTATGATCAAAGATCTTACAGAACCCAAGATGGACTGGCGTCAATTGTTGCGTATGAGTATCCAAAGCATTGTTAAAAGTAATTTTAGTTTTAGTCGTCCAAATCGTAAAAGTCAACATTGCGGTGCTGTATTACCAGGACTTATGAATGAAGAAACGATTGATGTTAGTGTAGCAATTGACATGAGTGGGAGTATTAGTGACAAACAGGCCAATGATTTTATCAGCGAAGTCAAAGGTATCATGGACGAGTATACAGACTTTAAATTAGACATTTGGTGCTTTGATACCGATGTATATAATTATCAACAGTTTAGTATGGATAATTCTGGAGACATTTCTTTGTATCAAGTCAAAGGCGGTGGTGGTACAGATTTTGATGCCAATTATCGCTTTATGAAAGACAACGACATAGTGCCTAAAAAGTTTATTATGTTTACAGATGGATATCCATGCGGAAGTTGGGGAGATGAGGATTATTGCGATACATTGTTTATCATCCACGGTGATGACAGCATAATTTCTCCCTTCGGTCAAACTGCACATTATAAATAAGTAGGTAGTTAATAAATGAGTTTAAGTAGAGGTCAGGTCAATCCGTTAGGTGTATTGGAATTAAGACAGTTAGATTTTATTCCAGAACATTTTACTAAATTGACCATAGAGCGTAATGTTCGACTCGAATTATTGAACAGTTGGATTAACTACAATTTAAATAGTAGGTATTCAGTTAAAGAATCAATTATTGTAAATCAAAGTAATAAAATAATTGAAGTTTACGAAATAGGTATAGAAGACCCTAAAGAAGTTACTATGCTAACAATTGGATGCCCGTACTTACACCAAACAAATAAGGAAATATATTAAATGGAAAATCAAGAACAAGCTCAAACTGTAACAGATCAAGGTGTTGCTCCACAACAACCTCAACAGCCACAATTAAGTATTGTTGATCTACAAAATCTACGTGCTATTATAGATGTAGCAACACGTCGTGGTGCTTTCCAGGCTCAAGAACTTTCTGGAGTTGGCGCTGTATTTGACAGATTGAACTCATTTTTAAATGCTGTCGCACCAGCACAAACAGAATCAACTGACGCACCTGTTGACACTACATCTGCTGATACACCAGCCGCTTAATAGGAGAATCACATGAAACATGTGGGAAAAATGAAAAACAACGGTGCTAGAATTGTTGTTGCTTATCGTACACTACCAGGTGACGCAACCAGCGCACTTGTAGTAGGAACTGGTAACCTTAATGAATCATTCCATGACGCATTAATGAATCTTGTACAAGATGTAAGTGGACAACAGGCCAATGAACTAGCAGACGTACTGGCATCTAGATTATTTCCAGATGGTAGTAATATGTTGTCGTGGTTACATACCAACGGGCATCTTAAAAAAGTTCCCACAAATATGGTTATCATGACTCCATCATCACAAGCATCAATTCAGCTAGATGAACTCAATAAGTTGATTGCTGAACAAAAAGGTGTTGATTTAGAAGATCTAGCAGTAACTGACGGAAGTCAGCCTGTGAAGAAATCTAAAAAAGCAGATGTTGTTAAAACTACATCACAAAGCGTAAGTGGTGAGGAAGATGTTGCTACAGAAATTACACCAGAAGTGGTAATTGAAGACAACTTGAGTCCTGCTCAACTTCGTAGCAAAGCAGATGCTCTTTTTAAACAAGCACAACAACTTCGCAAAGAAGCTGACGCAATTGATCCACCAAAACGCAGAACTAAAAAAGTTGCCGTTGAGGCAGAGTGATCAGAAATTTAATATTAATTCTTTCAGGGCCTTGCGCCCTGAACCTACCTTATGAACAATTCAGAAAAAGTATATCTAGATTTATTACAAGAAATTTTAACCTATGGTGAGGATCGATCAGATCGTACCGGAGTAGGCACTCGCAGTATCTTTGGTGTACAAATGAGATTTGATCTCAGCGAAGGATTTCCTGCTGTTACCACAAAAAAATTAGCATGGAAATCTGTAGTATCAGAATTACTTTGGTTTATCGAAGGTAGTGGAGATGAGAATAGATTAAAAGAAATCCTACACGGTGATCGGTATTCTGATAAAAAAACTATATGGTCAGACAATGCCACAGCTCCGTATTGGGTTAAGAAAAGACTACAAAGACACCCTGGAGATCTAGGCCGTGTATATGGAGTACAATGGCGTAGATGGCGCAAACCGATTGTTCGTATCAATAAGGTTGTACTACAAAATCACGATCAATTACTAGAATTAATTGCCGGAATAAAAGAAGATCCAAACAGCCGTAGACACATTATTACTGCGTGGAATCCTGGAGAATTGGATTTAATGGCACTCCCACCTTGCCATATGATGAGCCAGTTTTATGTAGCCAATGGTCGTTTGAGTTGTCATATGTATCAACGATCTGCTGATATGTTTTTAGGAATGCCGTTTAATATAGCATCGTACGCATTGTTCACTCACATGATTGCCAAAGTGTGTAATCTAGATGTTGGTGATTTAATTATATCAGTTGGTGATGCTCACATTTACAGTAATCATATAGATCAAGTTAAAGAACAATTAACTAGAACACCGTTTGATATGCCTGTACTTCGATTAAATTCTGATGTAGAAGTTATCACAGACTTTGAAATGTCTGACATTGAATTAGTAGACTATCAATCCCACGAAGCTATTCGAGCAGATATGGCTGTTTAATATACTAAGTTTGGTATAGTTGTATCAATCACTGAAGAAGTTGTAATAAAGATTGTCCAAGCGCCACTAACCACTTCAAATCTTCTTACTTGATAATTGGTTAGTGTAGAATTAAACAGTACTCGTGCGTGTGTTCCATCAACTACACCTTCAGGAGATGCAACATTAGTTGTTGGCCCTATTGAGCCTATTGGAGGGAACATTTTGGTCAATAAATTTGTTGCCGATGTATTTTGAAGTGCCACTGTAGCAGTAGTAGCAAATCCTGTATAATTATAATCTGTAGAATTAACCAATTTTTCTATGTCAACACTCATTGACAAAAATCCATTCGGCACTGGACCAACAAGACTAACACCACCGTTGTAATAAACATTTAACTGTTTATGTTGTGTATCAAACCATAAATTTCCATCTATCAAATTTCCTGGTTGGGACGATGCCACTGATACCTTGGTAGAGGGATTAAAGCCTCCGTCATATACATTCAATAGTCTGTTTGTTGTGTCGTACCATAATTGTCCTGCCAAAGGACTACGAGGAGGATTAGCATTAGTGTTGGCAGAATTTGCCAACATTTGTATAAGATTGTTATTGTAATACTGTCCGTAAGAATTAACATTCCTGCCAATTAGTGTTAGACTAGTTGAATGTTGATCAACTTGGTCGTCGGCTAGTATTGTTAATACTGATCCGTTTGTATTTGATATAGTATATGCCATTTTTTAAATTCTCTATTAATAACCGATTGCTATCCAACTAACAGGAGTAGTTCCCGAAGCAGTTTCGTCTCCAAACGCTGTTAGTGTAAAAGATAATATAGGACCAGCTCCTCTGTATCCAGCTGCCGACGTATTAGCCGTTGATCCACTCTCTCCCACTGTATATTGTTCTGTGCCTACATAAAAACATTGGTTAGGAAATGGTATGGCAAAATTTACTTGTCCGGTACTGTAATTAGAAGGTAAGTCTTGTCCCCATTGAATAATTAAACCGGTAGTTCCGTTTTTATACCATCCAGGTAAAACACTAAGGTCGGGAGAACAAGTATCTGCTGTGCCAGGACCTGGTACACCTTGCGTTCCTTGAGGTCCTTGATTTCCCTGCGGGCCTGGATTACCTTGAGGCCCGATTGGTCCTTGATTACCTGTAAGACCAATTGGACCCTGATTACCTTGTGGGCCTACACCTTGTGGACCTTGTGGACCTTGTGGACCTATGCCTTGTGGACCAATTGGACCTTGTGGACCTTGTGGACCTATGCCTTGTGGACCACTGGGACCTTGAGGGCCTTGTGGACCAACTTTAGTAGATACAAGACCTTTAATAGATGCTATTGTGAATGAGTTTGTACCATCACTTATAATGCCCTGTCCTTGAACAACTATTCCTTGAGCATTAACTGTTAAAATTGGATTAGTTTGTCCACTAACACCTGTGGCTAATTGAATTTGTATAACACCACCAGTGGTACTGTTTAATAATATACCATCATCTAATACTTTGGCCAGTTGTACATATTGTGGATTACCAAACGCAGAATTACCAGTGTATAAAACTACACCATCTCGGCCAGACCATCCAATTTGGTTATTGTTATCGTCGGCCAGCCATTTGACATATCCAGTAATTAATTCGCCTTGCCCTGGAACATTATTATCTTTTCTTAAAAAATCACTACCAGAATAAATGGTTCCGCCAACTACTAAATTATCGGCAGCATTGGCTGTGCCATTTAAAGTATAACCGGGTGTTGTTGATATATTAATTCCTGGATAAATTGTGTCAAATCCAGCAAATGTATTGTCGTATGGATTTATAACCGGAGTAAATGTCGCAGTTGACAATATGGCAACTGATATTCCTTCAACTTTTCCAACTATTATTGAATGTACATTTCCCGCGGTATCGGACACTTGATCTACCGAATACATTCCTGTATTGCTGGTCGAAGTAGATCCAATAGTAATCCATGTATTATTACCAAAAATACTTAATTGATTCGTGGCTGTATTGACCCAGATAGCACCGGGTGTAGACACTGCTGGTGTTGTGCTTTGTTGATACACATTACTAGGACTTGCCCAATAGAGTCCATCAAATACTTTCAAACTTCTCGCGGTGGGATCATACCATAACTGTCCAGTTATTGGTTGAGTAGGAGTACCAGAGGCAAAATTTTCCAGTATGCTTACAAAATTTTGAGCAATCTTTTGTGCGTAATTTGGATATCCTCTACCAACTAAACTCAAATCAGTAGAAAAATCATCCAGCCCTGGGGGCATGTCTGGTACAGTTATAACACCTGAAGAATAATTTATTGTAAATGGCATAGTATTAAATTCCGGTATTCAAACTTTGTATTCTAACAGTGTATTCAATTTGTATCATACGATTTAAACTTTTTTGTACAGGATGGAATATTACATGAGTCAACAACGGACTGGTACCCGAACCGCCAGCTGGATATGCCCTTAATCCCAATTCATCAAATATAAAAGCATTGTCAGTATTGTTTGAATTATCAAAAAATGATTGCCCCGCGGGTTCGCCAAAATCTAACAAACAGTTGACCATTACATCTGCATAGGCTGTACCTGCTAGATGTCTTACTTCCATAAAATTTCTAGCAGAGTCAAGATTTGAACTTTGAGAAGCATCAATAATTTTACTATATGTTTTATTATATAAATCTGCCTCGTTGCCCACTGTGTTCGGAGTTAGATATGTAATAATCCCAGTACTGTCTACCCTGGTTCCACCATTACCAAAATCCATTTGTACAATAAACCCATATCCTTGATTGCTTAAGGAGCTGGCAAGAGCAACTGCCATATTTTCGTAATGAATGGCATTTGATTTGTTAATGAATACTTCTTTTGTTATAGGGTCAAAAATTTTAATGTGCCCTTGGACGTTGAAGAATCCGCGATCTTTTAGTTTGTTGTTATTGTCTATATTGCTCATAATGATATTTATCTTTGCTGTTTAACCCTATATAAGGATCTAATTAGCTTTCTCCATAGTAGTGGTTTGTGGGCAACTCGGCCGGACTTTCTTGTATAAATCTAGCGGCTATAGATGCGCTGTCAAACAACGACACGCTAACTGTGGGATCAACCCATTGCTGAGCCACGTTGACTTCTTGTTTTACCATTGTCAATTTGACATCGTTTTCTATACCGCCCACGATATTTAAACTTAATGTTTGTGTGTTTTGATCAACAGTTATTGAATATTCTGCTGGAACATAATTTAAACCCCTATATACAAATCCATTTACTGAATCTGTTGAGTTAGAGTTTTCTTGTACCCACACTTGGTTGGTTGCTGAAACAATATAAGCAATGCCTACATCTGTTGATGCTGGCAAGGAATTAACAATAGTTAACGTATTGATATACTCAGGACTATCAAAAGATTGTGTAGTATCAAACACAACAATAGGGTCTTTTCTTAACAATCTACCACCGTAATAAATTGCCAACTCATCGGTAGGATTTAATGCTACAGATGGCAATACAGGGCTGTATTGTAATGTAATACCATCAGACACAGCTGAAGGAGTTCCAAATGATGTAGCAGTTACAAAAGCAGATTTGTTGATTATATAATTATTGGTTGTGGTGTTTACAAATATTGTTTGGTTAAACACATTATCAGAGTAAGGAATACTTTGTAAGTACCCTTGATCTATTACTCGTGTGTTGACAGCACATACATCTTTGGGACCGGTTCCTAATGTTCCTCTACGTAAATTTGTCAAAGAATTTCCAACAATTTTCAAAAACTCAATGCGTTCTCCGTCAATAATAATGACTCCAGGAATATTTTTACTTGGAATTGCTGGTGATAATACTGTGGGATCAGCTACTTGTATACTGGTAGAAGTACTGTACAAAGTGGCTGTTAAGTAAGTTGTGTTCTTTTTGCTTAGACGTTTGAAAGCAGTTCTACCTAACATATCGTTGAATATTCTGTATCCCAATACTTTGTTGGTATTTTTAACAAATACAATAACTTCAATGATATCTGTTGATGATACATTTAATGTTTCGCTGATCTGTACAGTCTGCTGATCCTCCAACATAACATATTCAATATCTCTAATCAATGGAATCCCATTCAATATCACCCACATGTACTCATCATCGACTATTGGTGCGCTTAGAGTAACACGCCTCGGGGTTACATTGTTAGTAAAGACTTGTGGATTGATCAATGCTCCAGTTGGATCTATATAACTAACTACACGAACATTACCAGTGATAGGACTATTAAATGTTAGTGTTGATCCATAAACAGTATAATCTCCAGCATAGGTACCTGCAGGAGGTGTTATGATTTTATATCCTGTTCCTGTGTTAACTTCTACAATAACTTGTGTAGCAGTTGTATCGTTGTCAACAACTGGCGGTGAGTACAACAGTGTCAACGAAGTTGCGTTGGTCACGGTAGAGTACTGTTCTCTTAGTTCATTGAATTTCTGAATAGTTGTTCCAAAGAACCAAGAGTTAATGGTACTAGAAGTTGTTGGATTCAAATTGTATACAAATACTGTGGCTTGGCCTGTTTGAGTAGTTGCTCCAGTAGGGTCATTGTCTCCTCCCAGCTCATAATACATATCAGAAACGGAATTAGTTACATGGAACCCTAATGGTCTTCTTCCAATCCACATTCCGTTAACGTGAACACTTGCGGTGTTGATTGAAATTATTCCAGACAAACTTGCCACTGATCCATTGGTAACATTGTATACTGTGCTAACTTCGTTGTCAATCAATCCAACTTTATCTAGATTTCTAGATCCGCCTTTGCCCATAATTGTGTAACCAACTATTGTTTCTTTTGATTGAGGTGGAATAATTACACGATTGTTAGCCCAGTCCATAGAATAATATGGCTGATCAACCATTTGTGTAGTTATAGTAGCAGTATACATTAACAACTGACGATTAGCCACAACACGCATACTGGCAATAGATGTAGGAATAGCAACAATAGTATTGTAATTAATAGTCGATGTATTTGCCATAACTTCAAAATAGTTTGATGTTATAGCAGGAGATCCTTCACTGCTAATAGTGTATACATTCAATGCCAAAGAATCTGAAGTGTGTCCTGGAACTAATTCTTCGGGAGCATAACTATAATCAACGGATATGAATCCGTTTCCGGCATCAATAATTCTTTCTTCAGGATTAATACCCTGAGCACTGATTAACTGTCCAGGAAGTATTTCACCACCATCTAATGATGTATCTAAAATAGTAGCATTAAGATCAACGGACCAAAACTCCACAACTGATGCCATAGGAATAGTCAACAATGTTGAAGTATTAACTGTTATTGCCTGTGTTCCTATGTCAATTGAAATAACAGAAGCTGCGTTAGAATTAAAATATGCAGTTGACCCATTGATTACATTAACATGCTGTCCCACATTTACACCAGAAATGTTTTCAACTGTAAATGTTGTCCAGGTACCTCCTATAGAGCTAGATGGAGAAGTGCTTACTGTACTTGTATAATATCCAATATCTTCAGCAAACCCACCAAACCCGTAGTTACTAACTGTGCTTGTGGTTCCTCGTCTATTGTCCTGAGTCCAGTTGTAACCCCAATTTATGTTGTAATCAAATGGCAACGATTCAATAACTGTTCCAGGAAATTCTAAGCCAGACATTACCTGTGTAGCGGTATTTCCAGGCATACCTGAGTCAGGAGCATAATAATTTTCTAACCTTTCAATAGCACTTAATAATTCAATATTTTTAGCATACGTAATTTTTACTATTTTTCCAGCAGGCGGAATATAATTTATAAATGATAATTTTGAATATTTTTTACGATAACCATTTATTGTATCTGTGTAGTAAATAATTTGATAATCGGAACTTACTACATAATTTCCATCAACTGACACAGATATTGTAGCTGGATCTGTGTTAGCAACCCAGGTTAATACAAATTCTACATTTATTCCATTACAATAAAATGAATCTTGTACAGGCAACAGGCCAATTTCATTTTGTCTACTGTACCTATCAAATTTAACCCCAATTGTATTGGTTCTGACTTTTCCATTATACAACTCAGCATATGCCGAGGCAGCAAGTAATCCTGGTATAAGAGGAGTGATTATTTCTACGGTAGGTGCCTTGGTATAACCAGAGCCAGGGTCTGTAACCACAATTTGCGATATTTTTCCAGCAGTAACATAGGCAACAGCAGAAGCACCAGACCCGGTATCTCCAGATTGAGCAGTTATAATAACAGTAGGTGGTGAAGTGTAATTGGTTCCAGGATTGGTCACAATGATACTACCAACTTCATAGGTATAATTATCTGCCCAATCTTTCCAAGGATACGAATCCAACAATGGATTACCTATGTCAACTGACCCATACGTTTGTGTAAGTGTATTGAATACCGCAGGTCTATCAAAATCTGTGAAGTGACTATTAGTAGGATCTGTTACTGTGTAATTAGTAGTGTATCCCCTAACCTGAGTATGATAAGGCTTTACTTCTGCCAGGTAGTTTTCAAAATATGTACTATCTTGTAATTTATAAACAGGAGGTTGATTTAACTCGCCAGCATTGTTTACAACATTAATAAAACTTGTTTTAAATGCCCAATCTAGCATTTTTTGTTCGCTTAATGCGTATCTTACTGCGGCAAAGAAAAATAAATTCCATTGTGCTTTTAAATCATTTATAAACAAATCATTTTTTAATGCTGTTAATATATAACGTAACTCAGTGACAGGAATTATTCCTGTACTAAGTTGTATTGTTCCATTTTGTTTATAAACCAAATTATAAGTTGAATTAAAATTTCCTACAACATCAGCATCAACTTTTTCTAAAATTATATAATTTCCATCTCCAGAATTTTGAATTTTAACATACTGTCCAGGAACTATATTGTAGGTAAAATCTAACTGATATGTTTCGCTGAACACATAGGCATTGTCTTTATGAGGGTTATAATCGGTGCTAGACCAATCAGCATAACTCCAGTATTCAGCAGTGTTATAGGAAGATACTCTAACAAAATTCCATTTTTCAGATGTCCACTGATATTCAGCCCAACTATTATTATGGTTAGGATCTACTAGAACAATAACTGTATAAGGCCTAATTGACAATGTTGGTACTGTTACATATCCAGTGCCTGCATTGTTTATAACAACGTTATTAATCGAACCGTTAGAATCAAGTGTTACTGATACGCTAGCTGGTATTCTAGACATGCCGCTTACTTGAACTGTAGGAACTGTTTTATATCCATAACCTGGATTGTTGATTGTTACTAAATCAATACGTCCATTGACAATTGTACAACTAATTTCTGCTTGTACAAATTTGCTTGTATCAATTAAACTTAATGATTCATAATCCTCAACAGTTTGATCATAGTTATAAGAAGTATATGAATCTTGAGCATTCAAATTAGCAAAACTATAATTTCCTGTAATTTGATTTTCGTTGAATACAGTATTGGCAAATTCTATTAAATTTCGTAATGCTTCTGCTTGATTTACAAACATACTTTGTCTTGGTCGTATTTCAACGCCATAGGCATTTCGACTAGACAGAGTAGGATCAGGAACAAGATTTCCAACTGTGTCTTGACCAATTAAACTATCAAATAATTTTTTATCTAGCAAAGTAGTCGGTGTACTTGTGGCAACACCTTCTTGTAACAATAACCATTCTGTATGTTTTTCAATTTGGCTGTCAATAACATCAGTACAAACATTCAAATGTATTCTACTATCGATTAAATTTCCTGCTACATTTGCTAAAATAACAGCATTATTAGAAATTAACGAAGCATACATGTAACCATACCCTGTTGGATCTTCAATTAAACTTGCTACTTGTGCTGCATCTAATCTACGATTTTTTACATTAGGAACAAGCACTTTATTTTTAACCCAATAATAATACTTGTTAGTAAACGCATTTGTAATAGGATTATATATTTCAGCTATTGATACAACAGAGTCATCGGGATACTTTGGTTGTCCGCTCACACCCTGTGTTAATCCTGCTGCCGTATCAGCCAAAATTGCCCATTCACTAGGCAAATATTCTGTACCTACCCATTCGTAAATATCAACAGATGACCCTGGAAATAAATTTCCCCATTGATTTTTTCTAAAAGCAAGGTCGCCTTGCTCGTACCATACATATTTTATAGTACTTAAATCCCACCATAAACTACCTACTTGTTTATCCAGCCAGTTGGTATCAGCATCAACTATCACTGTAGAAGTTCCGGTTGAATATGTTGCTGGATCAAAATAAGATTTATAAGCTATTTCTTCTTCAGCAGGTCCTGCTATTTTTCCTTTTAATGGATCAATTACATCAAGGTAATCAACTACCTGATCAGCAAAAGTATCTATCAAAGACACTTTTCTAATTTGATCAACTGATACTAAAGTGTCTTGTTGCCTTAGTGTATACCAGCTATCAGCTGTAGGATCAATTTTATCAAACCTATAAATTGATGCGTTGGTTATTCCATTACCAGCAGGAGCACCAACATAAATGCTTTCATCAACTACTAGGCTTCTTCCAAAATAACTATTTGCTGTTCCGTCTGTTACTTGATCTGCTAATCTAAATTGTCCATTATTAGATTTTTTTACATAAACATATGCTGTTCCTGCGTTGGCTAGATTATCATAAAAATATGTAGAACTAGAATCAAAATCCACCGATCCTTTGTCAAACGAATCTGTGATTAATAAATTAGTTCCAATTGCTGTAACAACCAATGTATTAGATACTGTGTTGATATCTACAGCACTACCAAATTTCATTCCTGCGCCAGGAACAGGATTTGTAATTGTTGAATAATGAGTGTATGTATTATTAACAGAAGTTCTATAATATACATCAACTTTTCCATATGATTGATCTATATTTCTAACATCAGGACTTCCAATAAACAAATAATCACCTGAATACGATACTGCCAACGATTTTCCAAAATGTATGTCTGATCCTGATATTATTTGAGATGGAGAACTAAAATTAGTGGCTGTGTAAATTGCTACATATCCAGCATTGTAGGATCCAACTGCGATAACTTCTGCATTGTTTGATCCCTTTATTGTGTATCCCCATTGAGATCCTGTAGATACAGACACAGGCGGTGTTATAACTGTACCAGTAGTAATATTAACAGTAGATGATGACGCATCTACTGTATAAACATGTACACTTCCTCGATCATTTGTGCCCAACGCTCCGACCAATAATAAATTACCAGACGCATAAATGCTTGATCCAAATCGTTCATACGTAGTAGGAACATTACTTAAAATAGTATGTTGTAATGTTCCTACAGTTGTAGAAGAATTAATTGAAATAACATTTACTTGTCCTGTTTGTGTGTTAATCCCTGGCAATCCAACAAAAACTAATCCGTGATTTGTTTGTTGATATTCAATATTACCATAAGCCAACCCGCGTCCAAAATCTGTAGAAGTTGTGATACCCACAGGAGCATATTGAAATTTAAATTCTAATCCGTCTTGGGTGTCTTGATAAACAGACAATGCTCCCCGAATTGGATCAGAGGCAATGACAATATTGTCTCCAGGATTTTTAACTAGATATTTTCCTAATTGATGTATTCCGCTTACGCTAGTAGATGTGCTGGTATAATTGTTAATTTTTTCATAAACAGTCCATTGTCCTGTGCCATTGTTGTCAATCCATAATTTTGTACCATACGGGAATTTTAAAAAGACAGGATCTGACAGTGCTGTGTCAAATGTAACAAATTTTGTACTAACAAATTCAAACAATAGTCCTGGTGATGCCAGCACAGCATTGTTTATATAGGTTAGAGAAGATGAGACTGAAAATTCATTAAGAGATGGAACCTCTATAACCTTGTACACTCCGTCAACTTGACTGTTAAATTGTGTTACATAAACAACAGAGCCTACAGATAAATTATGGAATGTGTCGGTGGTAAATGTTATACTGGTTGCCGGACTACTAACATAAACTCCTACAACACCGGCTGTATTTTTTTCATATCGTAAAACATCCCAATCACCTGAGTCTGTGAATCCCAACCAAACAGTGTTACCGTCATTTAAATTTTGATTTGCGGCAATTGATAATAAATCTGTTGTATTATATGCCGTATAATTTACATCATCAATTCTAGCATACCCAGCTGTGCTTAATTTAAAATCATCTTGGTTGACAGTAAACATTGTTGCAGCATCAAAGCCGGCAGGTGCTATGGCCAAATCTTGTGTTAAAGAATAGTACACCAACTCATTTTTGTCAGACGGTACAGTATCAACAACATTTATTATCTGTGGGTTTTCAATAAATGTTCCTTCGACTAGAGGAATTTCAATTTCTTGATAAGTTGAATAAGATCCATAGTTTCCTACACGGAAAGCCCATTCTTCATAAAAATCAAGTTGTCCTTGTAAGTTATATACCGAGGCTTTGGCCAGTTTTGTTATAGCATTACGTGTACCTTTTTCTCTAATATAACCTTGATAAAATTTGTATTGAGCAATAGGATCTGTAAAAATGTTATTCAAATATGTGCGAGGTGTATATCCTGTTAGATGCTGTGCCATTTTTTCTTGACCAACATCAAAGTTATCAATATCTAAACTATAAAAATCTTCAAATTGGTTGATTTTATAATCAAAATTAGGCAATAGATCTGCTACAGGCTTTGATCCTAATAAAATCCAACCATCAGAAATATTAAAACTCTGTGTTCCTGTTATGTTAGATTTTGCTGAATAATAGTTTCCATTAAATTGAACTACATCGCCATACTGAAAATCTTTATACGATTGCCAGGTATAAATTTGAGCCGTATCATAAATGAACCCAGGACTAAAATAATCTCCATTCCAGTTGGCTGTTCTAAAACCAATTAGTTTCATTCGCTTTTGTCTATAACCGGCTTGAATATCAAATATTATATCGTTGAACATTGTAACATTGTTAAACACCATTACATGTTCTTTTTGTACACTGTTTAATCTAGCAAAATATATCGAGTTAGGCGTATTGTTTTTGGTAGATATTGTACAAATTCCGTCTTGTCTATTGACCGATAATTCTTGTTGCGGAAATGGTTTTCCATTTACCTGTAGCAAACTGTACTCATAAAAACTATCAAATATATTATCAACAACAGTATTTGGTAAAGTAAATTTAATTTGATCAGAGAAAGGACTCAAAGTAATGACACTATTGTCTGCCCAATTTTGTGTTGTCCAATATAAAAATTCTCTAGCACTTAAATCCCAATCTAGAATAGAATTTAAATTGCTATCAAAATTATCAAATATAAATCCCTGTGTTTCTAACCACTGTCCATATCCTTTGATAAAATCGTAAACCTGTTGTTGTGTATCAAACTCAGCACCATAGGGGATCTGTGAAATATTAGGAGAATATTGAATAACAGAATTAACAGTAACTCCGCCTGTTATAGGTAAAGAAGGCAATTTAGCATATAATGTTGAATCAAAAGTTGTCTCGGCACTATGACTAACCTTTACTCTGTAAAAAACACCATTGTATAAAACAATTTGTCCTTGCTGATAAAATATGCCAGTTGCTGCAGAATTTGCGGTAGTAATGTCAATAGAATTTAAAGGTGTAGAAAATGTAGAAGTCCCCGGTGCCCATGTAACATAAGATTCGGATATACCGCCGATAGTAATTGCTGGTGTAGATATATTCCTAACAGGCAAGTAAACATTAAAATACGGTTGCTGGCTATCATATCCTTTGACTACAAAAACACCATTGGATTTTTGTACAATAATTCCGCTAATTGGTGTTGACTGAATAGGGTTACTGACATTTAGTATTAAATTGTAATCCTCTGGTGGTAAGATTGCTCCAGGAATTATTGATGTAGGGTTATAAGCATCAATAATTACTTGTATTTTATTTTTGCTAACAAATCCTCCAACTTTATAAAACAATCTTACATCTAAATAAGTCAATTTATCAATTAAATTTTGTATATATGTATTAATTCTTTGTTTGCCAATTTCACAAACATACACACTGTACCCGCTTGTTAGTGTTGAGACATCCAAAGGAACAACTATGTTTTTAATGTTCAGGAAACTATTTTCTTGACCATAAACCCATTGCCCTGCAGCATTCAACAGCATCCTCGAAGGATCATACATCACAGCGGAATAAGACGCAGGGTTTGTTAAAGCCAACAATCTTTGTATAGCAAATGGATAATAACTACTACGACGCCACGCATTTTCTGTTGGTCCAATATCTCCAAACGTCCAATTTTGACTCACAGTTGATGGAGTTACATTACTGGCCAAATATATAGGATTTCGCAACGTGCCATCGCTGGTCACAGGTATAATATTAGATAGCCCTGGACGAGCATAAAACACATCAATGCCTGTTCTTGGTCCCTGTTGTATTCGTCCTTGTTCTAAATCTTGCCATAATACAATGTTAAAAGATGTATAAGGAGCTTCTCCGTATATAGAAGTCCACCAATCAGGCATTTCTGAAAAACCTAACATTTCCCAAGGAGTTAAATTTGGAGTATCAGTATCATATAGATACTTGTAAATATTTCTCCAACTACCTTTTAGATCTATGCCAAATTCATTGTTGTACCCGCCGGTGTAATTCCAGGTTAGATAATTGGCTGAATCAAATGTAGAATTAACGGTGCCATCTACACCCATTGTACCAGTCCATCGTATAAAATCTGCTTGAAGAATCTGATTAATTTCTTCAATAGAATAATCAACTGTTCTAAATGCTCCGGGCATTATTTGAGCAACATCAAATAAACTGTATTTGTATTCAGCTTTAATATTATTATAGATTCGTTTTTCTAATTCTAGAATTATAGCATCGCGGTAGTCATCAAATGCAACTGTTATACTACCGTCGTGACCTTTAATAACTTTTTGAGGGCCCGAAGCATATGTATTATCAATATAAATTTCAGGTCGAAATTTAGGATATAATCCTAACTTGCTCGGAGTAGGAGGAATATAGCACCCTGCTGTGCTGGTATAATCTTCGATAACAATTACATCATTAAACGCAAGTGGTGTTAAAAATTCTACTCCAGCATCTGCAGTTAAAAATACATAGTCAGTGCCTAAAATTTGCTGAATTCCATTAATATATACCAACACTGATCGCAAACTTAAAACACTAGGATTAAATTCAGTTGTTATAGGATAGATAGTATTACTAGGGCTAGTTACAGTCCATGTTCTTGTAATTTTATCTTGTCCATAGGCCAACATGTCTGACAACGACCAAGGAAATTGTTGACTTTTATTTGCGTTAAAACTGGTTATTATAGAGTCAACAGTTTCAACAACCGCAGATTGATTGTCAAATTCAGACAACTTCTGTAAAAATGACATCTTAAATTCATTATACTGATCAGCGGCTCGATGTAATGCATCAACTACATTGTTCTCTTTGTCACCAATAAAAAATTGTGAAAATACAATTGGATTGAAATTTGAAATTAATCTTGTTCCGTACTGAGATGGATTGGCAATATCTCTTAAATTGTCTCCTGTATAATCGCTATCTCTTTTTAACATAGTAGATAGATGATCAGATAACTCACTTAAGGTAAAACTAGATATGTTGCCATTTAACGGGTTGTTTGTAAGTCCTAATGGCGAATCATAAACACCATCATTTTCAGGTATTGGATATGCCGCTGATAACTGCCATATATTAATAAATGTATCATTGCTTAGTAATTTTAAAAATCCCTGATTAATAGAAACAGTATCTGTAATGTTATTTGAAATAATAGAAAATGTGTCAGTGGCAAAATAATTTTCAAACAAATAACTTCCAACTAGTCCAGTATTTTTATATGTCAGTGGAAATCCCAACACTGAATCGGCAGTGCCTGTACCAATTTTATAACCAAACACTGGTGTTCCAGCAAAAGTTGAATTGTAGTAAAGTGTATTGCTGTAACTATTACCTTGACTGTCAAATAAATCAAATAAAGGACTTTGATTTAATTTGTTATGTTGTTGTCCCATGATCCACATGGTTCCATTATACCACCAACTTGTTCCGCCTATAGTATTTCCAAGACCGACAATAGTCGATGCTCCAGAAAATGGCTCGTGATCAGCTGGCTGGGTTAATGTAATTCTATACTCGCCGTCGACATTAATAAATTTAACTTGGAATATTTTTCCATTTACCAAAGGATCTGGGTCTGCATTAAAAATAATGCGGCTACCGTCTTGTACTTTTACTCCATCAATATAAAACCAAATAGCACCTTCAACAGTTTTAAAAACATCAGTAGTAACTGTATCAATAAAACTTACAGGAGCAATTCCAACAGATCCAAAATTATATAATTTTAAGTCTGGTTGAAATTCTATAATAGGTCTTGATGCCTTATAGGCATCGGGATAGAAAGGAGTAACACCATTTGCCTGCGCACTTAATGTAATAATATCTCTATGTACCCATCGATTATATCTTGACCAAGGATTTGAATCTTGACTAGCACGATTAATTGTAATGTATTCAGGTGTTAAAGGTAATTTTTTAAAATTATCAAACGGATATTCATCAAATGGATTTGTATCAAACCCATCATTGTACTCTGTGGCGATAATTTGATTAGATGTTAATACAGAATAATCAACTAATTTAATTGATACACCTACACCTTCTACAAAAAACTCACGATCTTGATATACAGCAGGAGCTACAGTATTATCAAATTTAATTTTCATTCCGTTTGATAATAAAATTCCTGAAGATAACGTATAAGAAGTTGATCCTATAATATCTAATTCTACATTAACATTTCCAATTGTGATAGCACTTGGGCCAGTTATTAACCAAAAATAATTTTGAAAATTTACAAATTTATCCCAATCAATTCTTGGATCATAAGAATAAAATTTAGTTCTATATATTCTATCAAAATTATCAACTAATCCGCCTTGAACAGAAATTTCATTTGTTAAATCATCTATGCCAACTGCTTTTGTTATATTTCCAGAAGTATCATTGATAATTAACGCCGGATCTAATTGATAATTCTTTCTTAATTCTGTGGTTTCTGTTATATAAACATCAGTTGCTGCATTATATGTAGCAGTGGCCGTACTACCTATATACCCACTGATACGCTCTAGCTGAGGCGGCTGAATTAACTGATCAATTGTACTTGATAAAAATTTTGAATTTTTATCTGTTCTAAAAAATTCAGGTAATAAATTTATTGACTTAATGCTTTTTGCCATTATTAGCTTCCGCTGTTAGTAATTATTGTTACTGTGTTTAGTTGTGTTGCTGTGATTGCGTCAATGATGCCGATGTCGTTAACAGTCGCACAACTAATAAAAATTTCATTACTTGCACATGTAATTTGATATAAACTGCCAAAATTATTAATTTTAGGTACTATAACAAAATTTGTAATATTAGGTGTTAACAAATTCATAACATATGTGCTTAGTTCGCTAAAATTAAATATTTGTCCAAAATTCCAATTTTCTAACGCAAAGAATTGATTTATTGCATTTAATATTTGTGTTTTTAAATCGTTGTCGCTGGTTGGTATATCAGGATTTTTAACTGCTTTAAATGTTGCTTGTAAATTTATATTAGCCTGTGATCCAAATAATATTTTATACTTAACAGGTTGAAATACAATTTCATCGCTAATAGTTTTAATATCAGTGAGTGCTGCAGAATAATTCAACTCTAAACTTTGACTAGTAGGAACAACTGGTTCTGTACCTATGCCAGTGCTTAGCCATGCTCTATATGCTGTATCATAGGTGCTGGTCAACATATACACATCAATAATATTGCTCTTGCTAGGATCAATCCTGCGATCTTCTCCACTGTTATGAACATAATGGAATTTTAAATCACTACGCCCAAAATAAGCAAAATAATCAGGCTGATATATCCAACTATCAGTTGACGCACTATAACTATTCACAACATTAAAATCTGAATCATAAAAATAATATAATCCTCCATCAACTGGAGTTATTACATCAAGTGGTGTAGAGTAAGCAGTAATAGTTGCTGTTGATAATTGATATCTTATGCCATCCGATGCTTTCTGAAAATAAACAAAATTAGTTAAGTATCCAGTATCGGGATTTACATAAGCTGGTTGAACAATATTATTAAAAGTGTCAGGATCTTGAATTGATCCAGCACTATTATAATCATAAAAACTTACCTGAACTTTTGTAGGATCTACATAGCCGTCAGGTTCAACAATTGTAGAATCTATTTGCCAAGAATAATCTTTGCCTAATTGATAATGTGTTGATGTATTTGTTGTATTAAAAGACAACACATCAATTTTATCTTTAATTACAGAACCAGAAGTATAGTCGTAATTTATACTATTAGGGTCAACATAAAATGCAGTTTCTTGAACACTTTCAAACACATAATTTAATAATCTATATCGTACTGTATAACCAGTACCAGTCCATACAAATGCTATTAACCAGCTAGCATCTAGGCCAAGACTTGTAACATCTCCCTGACTGCTTAAACTAAAACCGTTTGTTAAGTTTAAATTTGTGTCAAGAATGATATTCCATGTTCTGGAAATTTGGTTAAAACTCAATCCAAAATTTCTTTGTAGCAAACAAAGGCTTGCTAGTTCACTTTCAAATGTATAAGAATATGATGTAATAAATTTTGGAATAATGGATACAGGAACAGCAAGGTTATCAATGATGCCGTCCAGAATAATAGGACCTGTTCCGTCATCAAGTGCTCCCACACCCGAATTGTCTCCGGTGCCAATAACTTGAAGAACTTTAGCCCAAATATAATTTTGAGCACCAAGAGGTAATTGTCCGCTGCCAGGTATAGATTGTATTAAATTATTTTTATCAAAATAATAACCTGCTGGAGGAACAAATTTAATCAACGATCCTGCGGTAACATATGATAAATTGCTTGAAGCATACGATCCAACACTTTGAGGATATGTACCCGATTTAAAATATCCTCTTGATTGCCCAGATAACTTATTAACCTGAACCCAAGATAAATTTAGATAACTCAAGTCTGGTCGTTGATACTGATCAAGGTAAAAAGAAAATAACCCAGTACTGACAACAACAGGCTCTAATTTTTGTTTAATTACATTGAATATGTCTGATTGACTAACAAAAGTAAAATAAAAATTTTCTTCAGAATTATTTTTATATACAATACCGTCTTCGGCAAATATATTTGTTTTACTGTATTTTCCACTGACATCGCTGAGTTCAAAATATTTGCTGATTCCGCTTGATACTCTGTTAACTGATTTTACTTTTAAAATGTCGTTGCCCAATGTCAATGGAGCAATGTTATAGTCTTCAGCAGTGACCATGCGATTTTGTGTATAGTAGGCCTGAGGAGCTTTTAACTGTATGCTGGTATTGGTTTCTGGTCCTGAACTATTGCTCACTGTGTACTGCAAGCCCATGGTCAGTGTCAGAGTTTGCGACTGCCCGCTTTTGTTTGTATAAGGTATTTTTACAACAACACCGCTCATTTGATCAGGTGTTATGGAATAAGTCAGCGCATTGCTCTGACGATATATCAATCTAAAATCGCCCTTTGGTAAATTACCAAAACTACCGTCAGCAAAATTAATATCAATTTGATCTTGATCACGAGTAGTTGTACTGTAGATGTTTCTTTCACTTTGACTTAAACTATTATAGATAACATTGTTACCGATAATGCTAGGAACTTTTTTCCATAAGGTTGTATAATTTCCATTGGCGTCTAATTGCCATAGCCAAACATCTGTATCATTAATATTAGATGTATTGACTCCAACAATTTCATTAGGAACAGGACTGGTTATACTAAAACTAGATATACCCAACGATCCTTGACGAAACTGAGCAAAAAATCCAGTATTTGAACTACTATAGCCTTGGTTGTCATTTTGATATATCAATGCAAATGTATTTGCAGGAGTAGGTGCTTCCTCATAAACTGATGTAGATCCACTAAAACTAGACGACACTACTTCAAAACTCATGTTGATACCATTAACAGATTTTGAAAAAGAAAACACTGGAACATCTGTATTGGTACTGTTAATTCTATATTGTTCAGTTAATATACCACTGATTGTATCTCTACTGTAGGGATTTCCAAACGCAAATGATCCAGACATTGTATTGTTTATAATGGAGATAAATTGCTGATACCAATTTGAATTTGTGGCATCATTCCAAACCACTGTGGTATTGGCCAAATTGATATTATTGCTATCCAGCACACTATCGGTAGTGGATATAGCAGTTATTTTTAAAAATCCGCTAGAAGGTATATTTCTTGAAGGAGCATAACTGATCAGTTGTGCTAGTCTTAGTATGCTATCCCTACGGCTTGCTGTTTCTAAAAAGTTTTCGCGAGCATTTAAGTCAATACGAAAACTTAAATTTTGTCCTAAGTACGCAATTAAATCAATTAACGCAATATATTCACTGCTGTCAATATAGTCATTAAAATCTTCAGGATAGTTTTCCTGAAGATATTGAATCATTGTACGACGAATAGTTTCAAAATCATAACTTTGAAAATCTGCGTTACGATAACTCTGATAGATTTTTTTCCAATCTTCAGTGACTAATAATTGATTTGTAGTTGATGGGATCATAATTTTCTAATATACCATATTTATTTGTATTATTAACCTGGTATATTATTGTACTACCAAGCCAACGCTTTGATCAAAATTCAATACTAGGTTAGCAGATTCATTTGTGGTTTTTAACAACAAAGTGATTTCTAAAATATAACCATCATCGTATTCATTGAGGTTAATCTGTGTAGGAGTAACTCTAGGATCGTAATTACAAATAGTTTCAATATCCTGTGTTAGTAAATCTCTAACTTGTTCAGTTAACGGCTCCATTAATAGATCCCATATAATACTACCAAACTCAGGATTCATTAATTTTTCGCCTTTGCGAGTATTAAAGTGGTTGACTATATCTTGTTTAATAATATCAAAATCATAAAGTTTGGCTCCATGGCTGCTAGTGCTCACAGTGCTAAACCCTTTATAGAATTGGCTCTGCTGTTGTGTTTGTTGAACAACAGATTGAGCATTGCTGATTTCAATATTTTTATATGGCATATCGATATTTATACTGTTAATTTACACCAGTTTTTATAGGATTACCTGCCCCATCTGTAACAATTGTTTCTGTTCCTGATTGTACAATTTGTCCACTTAGTTGTCCATAAAAACATTGATAGTAACCTGATTTAATTTGATATATGTCTGGAGTATTATTTCCAACTGCGGTTACTGCGGCTTCAAAGTATCCAGGATCTGTTTGTGCAAGTTTTACTCTATCTACAAAATATTCCACAGCTATCAATGCGCCAATTGTGTTATCATTGGCCAAGTCAGGATTATCAATTAACAAGGTTGATGATGCTAGATAACCAAGATCATATAATAACTTGCTATATCTAGAATAGTTTGATCGGCCTGTGAGTTGTATATAGCCTCGTCCAATATATTTGGCTCCATCACCAGGTAATATATTTCCTAGAGATTGTCCTTTGGCAGTACCTGATCCATACAAAAATTCTGGCAAACTATTGTTAGGATTACCAACATATTTTTGTGCCAAAGCAACATCGCCTTTGAACACACTTGGGAATACCTGTAATAATCTAGCGGCACTGGTATAATTAAAACTTTCAGTTTGGGGTATCCATTTACTTTCGCCGCCAACAATAGCCAATATTGCGGCTTCTGCGTAAGGTGCTGTAACACCTAACTGTTTACAAGCATCTTTAATTGACTTAATTCCAGCCTGACTTGTTGTTGCGCTAATATCTCGAGCATATTCTATAGAACATGTTCCAGGAACCACAGGTGGATAATTTGCCGATGCTACTTTTCCAAGATTAGGATTATCAGCAATGCCACTACTGGCTCTACTCTGTAGTGTAGCATCTGTGGATGCTGCCGAATATAATTTAGGATCTATACTTTCATGTTGTACATACGGCTCATGAGTCGGAACACGTTGCATGATACTGGTCAGCGGAGTAGTTGAATATCTATTACCTTTCCACGACGCCGCTGGATCTGTATTGGGCAAACTGTATGTAGGTAGCTTAGGCGGAGTTGTTGCCGGAGATGCTGATCCAGGATTAGCGGCTGCTGGTCCATTCATATCAATTTTTGCGGCAGTTTCTCTATAATATCCAGTAGCACCAACATTAAAGTTTCCTCCAGACCCTTGTAACATATCATTTACTGAACCTAGATTCATATTATTACCTGCGGTAAAATATGCGTCTTTTCCGGTACTCATATGTAGATCAACTCCCACTGATGTTCTTGAGGTTTGTCCCACTGTTTCGTCTTTGTCATTTTTAATAACAATCTTAGCATGATCATCAACTGTTAGATAATAAAATCCGCTAACATTGGTTTCCATATTGCCTAATGCCCTAGCATGTATATGACGACCTGCTTCAAGATTGATATCTCGTTCTGCTCTAAAATTAAAGTCTGCCTTAGTGTGTACGCTGACGCTGTCTTCGGCATAGATATCAATTTTACCAGCACTGGTCATTTCAATCCAGCTTGATCCACTGCTGTTGCCAATATAGATTAGATCTTTGGTATTGTGCATTAATATTTGATGCCCGGTACGAGTTCTTATTCTTACCAATTCATTCTCACCAGCAATATCACCATCATCCATGACAAAGGTAGTGCCACCTAATCTACTAACCGGAACTTGACGATTTCCTATATATCCTATTTTTCCTTTTTTAGCTCCGTCCCTAGTATCAACTGGACCAGGTGTACTAATTCCAAACACAGCACTTGGAGCTTCTCTACGAGCACTACTGGATGTAACGCCGCGCACAGTATCTGCCAATAATCCTTGTTTCAACAACACATCAGCAAATGGATGTACAGCTTTTTTAAACGATGATACATTGGGTGTATTCAACAATTCTGTGTCTTTGAGGAATTCTGCCACGGGCAAAACGTCTACATCATACTTGGCTCGCTGATCAGCTGTAGAATCAACGTTGGCGCTGGCCGCTATGCCGGGCATCATGTGATTTTGAAAAGTCGAAGGCACACATCCTATGTAATATCCTTGATTAGGATCGCCGTCAATAAAAATAACCATAACCTCAGTACCAACATCTGGCGGTACCATCCACATGCCATAACTTTTTTGTACATCATTGAAGTTTTCGTTGGCAGTGCCTGTGTGTCTAATACTGGTAATACCAGCAAATGGACTGAGATATTTCACAATATAGGTATTACTCTGTAAAACAACTGAATTTGGAATCCCTTTTCTAATGGCAACTTCAATGCTTCCCATGTAGGTTGGATCCAAGTGGTTGGTCACCTCGGCCAAAAATGGCCCAGATGACGGTAATTTTCCAGCTCTTCTTTGTTCAAATGTTGATGACATAGGTTATTTTGTATTGATATTAACACTGGGTTTTGGCGTTGGCAATTTTGAAGTATCTGCCAATGTGGTATCTTCTAATTTTTTAGTGGTGACCAATTTGTCACCAATATTGCTTGCCGGAGCATTGTTGTTGATCTGTCCTGGCAATCTAATAATATCTAATTTTTGTTTGAACATGCCATCATGAAATGTATTAATGACTCTGTTGACTCGGTACACACCACTAAATTCTACTCGACTTGAATCAAATTTCATTATACCATCCGACCCTATATCAATTGGATTGTTGAAAATAATTTGGATTAAAACTTCTCCAAAATTATGATCTGCATCGCCGTCCACAGTGGCTCTAGGTGAAGCAGAGTCAGGAGCAGGAACATAGTTTCCAATGCCACCAGTCACAAGATAAAATGGATCTCCTATGATATCTATGTCGCCGGTTATCATGCTGGTTTTAGAATTTACCAAGGCTTGATGTAAGTTCCTGGCCATAATGGCATAAGGATCATAATTAGGCAACTGTCCTGTTCCACCATAGGGCACTATTGGCTGTGCCACTGGTTTGACTCCTGCCCTGCCCAGACTATCCGGTGAATTACCTTCGTTGCTGGCAGTTTGAACATCATTAGTGTTACCAGGAGCCGCTGTATCTGTAGACGGAACCACATCACTGTTGCCCAACATGTTGGGTATTGCTTCAAAATATAATGTATTGAAATTCAATTTGAATGTCAGTACATCTATATTTTCGCCTGTATAAAAATAATTGTAAGTTCTTTGTGTGTAAGTTACCAACTGCTTTGGGTCAACTTTCAGCGAACCGTAGTTGGGGATTCTGCTGTAGTGTATCTTGTACGGAGTGACCACATAGGTAAATTCTTGATAAGGTTTGTTGGCAGTGTGATCGAATTCTGCCTTGTTACGAACCTCCATCCTTACCATAAAATAATCCATGAATCCATCTTTGATTGATGTTTCAGCATTTTTTAATTTTTCTCTGATGTATTCGCTGTCCCGTATAACTGAAGAAATTATGTCGTGTATCAATGCGCCTTCAGAAAATTGTACCTGAGGTTCTTTGGGGTCAACATGTTGCCAATCATAGGTGGTTGTTTGTTTGCTGTCGTCAGGTGATTTGTAATTTTCAGCGTTGGTGTTTGGATCTCCAGGGTCTCTAAATTTATACACACTGTTGTTTTTCAACAGCTCAGCGACCTTGCTAGATCCGATTGAATTACCAGAAGTACCTACCCATCCTTGATCAACAACATAACTAGGGAAAACAATTTTATATGTGTCAAAACTCTTGGCTGTTTTTTTACTTTGAGTATCTTCTTTCTCTACCTGTTCGTTGAGTTTGGTCATTAAATTTTGTAAAATATCTTCAACAGAACTGCCAGTCATTCCCATGGGTATTCTTAATTTATTTGGATGACCAAAACCTCGTTGTTCGTAGGGTATTGCTGTACATCTATATAGTGTGCCTCGTTCAGTGACTTCAACTTCTAATCCAGTAAAAGCAAAAGGAAAGTATCTTGTAGATTTGGGTATACTAGTAGTAACTGACGGCAATTCATCGTTGTCATTGTAGCCAGTAAATTCAATCTTTAACAAAAATACCGCATAGTTGTAGGATGGATATCCTGATGCCACTGATGCCACATGTAATGCTTCAATAAAACCATTGATACTATAGGGTTCTATGATGTCAAACCTAATGCTGGTGGGCAAACTGAACCCAGCTTCTAGACCCGGAGCAATGATGTTTTCTATTTCAACATTTTCTATAAAGAAATCAAATCTTCCTGGGCTTTGTGTGTTGAAGTCTTTGATTAATTTTTGACCTTGCTGTTGATCTAATCCAGGTTTGGTTCCAGTGTATATACTGTAATCTTTTGTTGGAAGACTGGTTGACCCAGCCGAAGAGTTGATTGCGTTGGTGCCTTTGCCGCCTGATTTGGCAATAATATAGTAATTTGAACTGTTTCGATATCTAGATGGATCTTCTAGATCTAGATTGGTCAATGTTGCCAGCGTAAAATTATATGTGTAAGATCTATAGGTGTTCAACACATTCTTCGCACCAGATGATTTTACCAAAGGATTTAGTTCTTGAATGGTTGGATTGTTATTGTTGCTGGTTGAATTTTTACCTGTTAGTATGCCAGTGTTGTTTGGTAGATTTTTTAATTCATCAGTGATTATGAGAGGGGGTTGAACAGGTGTCAGATTGGTAGGATTTTGTCCAGCCACTGGAGAAGTTTTTGATGCTGTTTGTCCAGATAAATTTTGTTGCTGATCTTTCAGTGCCGCAGTTGTTCTCTGCGACGGAGAATTCATAAAATTAAAAAATCCAGGAGTACTTTGTCGGTTGGCTGGCATATCAACTTCCTAATGCCGTTTTTAATGTGTTTTGTTTGGGAAGGTATATTTTGATTCCTGCCACTAGATCATAGACAGGATCTTTGATTATTCCTGGGTTTCTAACAGCAAACACCCACCATAAATTTTGATCACCGTATAGATCATAGGCCAATAGGTCAGGTCTATTTTCGTAATTTTTTGTTACTTCATAAAATATATCATCAGTGTATGATGGAAAGGCTCTAAAATTGATCACATCAAGATAACCATTGGCCTGGCTGGTGGTATAATACGGACTGGTTGAACTGTACACTGCTGACATTATAAATATCCTCCTGCTCTTGCTTTTCCATTGGCCAACCAGCCAGTGACTGAGAATTTTTGCATTTCGGCACGGCTGTACACAGGAATACAGGTAAGCGCCAGGGTTGATACAACCGGCACAGATGTTTGAGAATAAACAGCACCAGAACCAAATCCAGGTTTACCCACAGTAAAGTAGTCAACACTGTCAGGCAACTCCATCCTAAAACTGCTGATGGCAATAGGAGTATTATCAAACATGTAATCACCGTAGGCTTGTAATCTACAAACAGGCGGAGGAGCACCGCTATCTGGGTCACCAGTAGGACCACCAGATCTCATTTTAGTTAATGATCTTAATAAATGTATAGTTGCTAGATAAACATTGGCATCGGCTTCATTTTGAACTGTAAATTTTCCAGTAATGTTTATAGGACCAACTTTGCTATTTTTATAAAAATATTGAGTGTAATTACTATGGGTAGGATTTGCGGCTGCATAATCAGCAGAATAGTCCTGCGCAATAGTAGGAGTGTAGGGAAATATTATACCGCCTTGATTTTCCAAGACAAAAATCAAAGACTGTAAATTATCAGATACTTGTATTCCCCAGGTCAATGATGTAAGATATGATGTAGGAACTTTGATTTTAACCCTGGTGTCTTTTTGTGTTAATACAGTTCCGTTTGTACTGATATTAACAGCCGCAGATTGAGAAACAACTGGGTTAGCACCACTAGGAACGCCGGCGACTCCTCTAAGTTTATTCAATGCTGATTGTCCAGCATTGGCTAATGCGCTAAACTGATCTTTAGCAAGATAGGCCGCAATAGCAACTGATCCAACTTGATTTATTGTGTTATTAATACCAGTGTCTCCGACAATTTTAGCATCTTTATATTGTGCTATCGTGGCCTGATCGGAAGCACTGGGATTTGTAGTATTTTGATTTGCCTGAGCAGTTACTAATTGAGCTTGTGCTTGATTTAAATTAACATTGTTTTGAGTTAACTGATTTAATGTTTGGTCTAAAGAAGCCTGCGCCGATGATACATTAGAACTGATTCCAGATTGTTGAGCAGAAACCAAAGCTGCTTTTGCAGATTGATAAGACGCATTAAGTGCGATTGACGTATTTGTTAATGCTGTTACTTGTGCTTGTAGCTCTGCGACGGTGGCCATATAACTTCCTTTATATGATATTTAGCGATAAATAATCTGCTAATATATTTACAAACCGGTTGACCTTACCCATTTCTGTGCTATAATAACTAGCGCATAAGGAAAATAATAACAAGATGACGACACCAATCGCACTTCCAAGAAAAGTAAAATATCTCAACAACCGAGACCTCTTATTAGAAATACATCGTAGTAAATGTAGTTATTCTAGTTTTACAAAACCAGAATATAGTCAATACGATATTATACTCACAGATGTAAGTAAAATTAACATACGTACAGTAGCAGACGCCAAGCGTGCTCGTGCCAAACGTATTGGTCTACAGGCATTTGCCAAAGCAAGAGCAAATGGAGATAAAAAAGTCAAACTACTAGAGCTAACTCCCGACTACAAATCTATTCCCAAAACAGATGTGGTTATAAGAATTATGACTTTTGATCATATTCCCCTGGCTCCGGGACGTAAAAAGACAACCAAAACTCGTGCTGACAGTCACGATAAAGTTAACTTTCCTCCTTATCAACATTGGAAATACAATGACCAGGACGAGTTGATCTGTGTAGGTAAAAGTCATTGGAAAGGTGCCATTGATACTGGGATATTTTGTAAAGATCACGGACGTATCACAGAAAATCTAGGTAAAATGTTTATCAAATTGTCAGAGCGTTACGCACAGCGTAGCAACTGGCGAGGATACACTTATGTTGACGAAATGAAAGGCCAGGCCATTCTACAGCTAAGTCAAATTGGTCTACAGTTTGATGAATCAAAGTCAGAAAATCCATTTGCCTATTATACTGCCGCTGTTACAAATTCGTTTACTCGCATTCTTAACATTGAAAAGAAAAGTCAAAATATTCGAGATGACCTGCTAGAAGAAAACGGTCTTACTCCCAGTATGACTCGACAGAACAGTCAAATCTATGCTTCTGAAATAGCACGCCAGGCTGAGATTTATAAAAATCTACGTATGCCAAAAAGCGAAGAAGTCGATGTCGACGAAGATGGAGAAGTTGAAGCATAATAGGCTTGACTTCTGCGCTTAAGAACTGTAAACTTGTATAGCCCTATGAGGCTATACAACAAAGATATCAATGACACCATTATTTAAAAAAGTAGCAGTATTTACAGATTTGCATGTAGGTTTAAAAAGTAACTCAACTGTACATTTAAAAGACTGTGAAGAATTTGTAGACTGGTTTATACAAGAGGCTAAAAAAGCTAATTGTGAAACTTGTATTTTTATGGGAGACTGGAGCCATAACAGAAATAACCTTAATCTGTTTACTCTTAACACATCTATCAAATTACTCGAAAAACTAGGTGCCGCGTTTGAACAATTCTTTTGGTTCCCTGGTAATCACGATTTGTTCTACAAAGACAAACGAGACGTCCATAGCAGTGCTTTTGGTCGTCATATTCCCGGAGTTACCGTGGTAGAAGGAATTACAACATTAGGCGATGTTACACTAGTCCCTTGGTTAGTCGGCGACGAGTGGCGTTCGATGAAAGATATTAAATCCAAATATGTGTTTGGACATTTTGAACTACCGCACTTTTTTATGAATGCTATGGTACAAATGCCAGATCATGGAGAACTCAAAGCTGATGTGTTTAACGGTCCTGATTATGTATTCAGCGGCCACTTCCACAAACGTCAACAAAAAGATCATATCATTTATATCGGCAATGCGTTTCCGCACAATTATGCTGACAATTGGGACGACGAGCGTGGTATGATGATATTGGAATGGGGAGGCAAACCAGAATTTATAGATTGGCCTGATTGCCCTAAGTATCGTACAATCAAGTTAAGCGAACTCATTGATCGCAAAGATGAAATTATGAAATCTAAAATGCACCTTAGAGTACATTTAGATATTGATATCAGTTATGAAGAAGCCAACTATGTCAAAGAAACATTTGTCAAAGATTTTGATATTAGAGATATTGGACTTATTCAAGACAAAGTAAATGTTGAAGGTACTATAGATGACAATCCAGATCAACAATTTGAATCTGTAGATCATATTGTTACTGATCAATTAGTTAACATTGATTCAGAACAATTTGATAAGAATGTATTATTAGAAATATATAGGAATATTTAAAATGACTATTGTAGTAGACAGTTTTATGTTTTTCAACGAGTTTGATGTGTTGGAAGGTCGATTGGAATATTTGTACAATCATGTAGATTATTTTGTACTAGTTGAATCAAATATTACACAAAGTGGACACACGAAACCGTTCCATTTTTTAAACAACATGCGAAGATATCACAAGTACCTCGATAAGTTATTGTACTTTCCTTTTATCACAACTCGTGAAGCATTTCCATTTGACTCAAGACCTGCGCACGAACGGGATTACGATACTGGTCCTTGGCGACTAGAAAACGCACAACGCAACCATATTGGGGAAGCACTGAAACTATTTCCCGATGATGCCCTAATTATGATCAGCGATCTAGATGAAATTCCACACCGAGATTGTATTAAAATCTGTCAAGGTAACTTCAGTGCTGACTGGCAAGCCTTTGCTATTGAACAAGATCATTTTGCTTATAATTTTAATCAAAAGCAGAAAATACCAATCCGTGGTACTACTATTAGTACTAACCGCTATGCTCAAGAACAAACTCCACAAGGGTTACGAAATATCAAATACGGATTTCCTGTGATTCCACGCGGAGGATGGCATTTAACTTATTGGGGTACTGTGGAAGATATCCAATACAAGATTGAAACTTTTGCTCACCAAGAGCTAAATCAAGCCGAGTTCAAAGATCCCAATCATATTAGACAACAAATTCTTGCTGGACAAGACATGTTTAAAAGAGGATATCACGAGTATATGCCTGTAGACAGAAACGCAGAAATTCCCGAAGATATTCTAAGAATATTTGGCCCATTAGAAAAACGATTACTAGATAGCTTGAATGTTTAATATTAAAAATATAACCGTCCGCAACTTTATGAGCGTGGGTAATCAAACCCAGGCAGTAGATTTTGACCGAGAGCATCTTACACTTGTACTAGGTAGTAACTACGACCTTGGTGGCGATGACACTGGCTCAAGAAACGGAACTGGCAAGACCACTATTATTAATGCCTTGAGCTATGCTTTGTATGGACAGGCATTAACTAACATACGAAAAGAAAACTTAATCAACAAAGTCAATAACAAGGGCATGTTGGTCACTGTTGAGTTTGAAAAGAACAACGTTAAGTATCGTATTGAACGTGGTCGTAAACCCAATGTATTAAAACTATATGTCAATGATCAAGAAATCAAAGACAGCCAAGAAGAAGACGACAGTCAAGGCGATAGTAGAGAAACACAAAAAGCCATTGAACAAATGCTGGAAATGTCGCATACTATGTTCAAACATTTGGTAGCATTAAACACATACACTGAACCATTCTTGAGCATGAAGGCGGCAGACCAACGAGAAATAATTGAGCAATTACTAGGAATTACACTGCTCAGTGAAAAAGCCGAGAACCTCAAAGTACTGGTTAAAAGTACTAAAGATCTAATTCAAACTGAACAGTTTCGTATAGAAGGTGTTAAAACTGCCAACGAAAATGTACAAAAAAGCATAGACAGAATAAAATTAACTTGTGCCGCTTGGAACAACAAACGTGATACTGATATTGAAAATCTCGGTAAAGCAATAATGAAATTAGAAAGCGTAGATATTGAAACAGAACTACAGCTACATCAATCATTAAAAGTCTGGGAGGAAAACAACTCCAAGATTATTAGTTTACAAAAACAAAAAGCCACACTTGAATCTGCTGTGATACAAGGTGATAAAACTCTTAATAGATATCTCCGAGAGTTAGAAAAATTAGAAGGCAAAACTTGTCCGGCATGTGAACAAGACCTACATGATCATAAACACGAAGAAATGACTTCTGCGGTTATTAATTCTGTAACGGATGCCACTGCGTATCTTACAAAAATCAAAGATGACTATGATAAAATTGTCAACGAGTTGACCGCAATTGGCGAACAATCACATAGACCACAGACCTTTTATGATACAGAAGCTGCAGCACTAGGACATAAAAACAATCTAGACAACTTAGAAAAACAACTGACCTCAAGAATAGAAGAAAAAAATCCACACGAAGAGCAAATTGAAGAACTACAGAACACAGCAATTCAGGAAATTTCGTGGGATACAATCAATGAACTTAGTAAATTACGTGACCATCAAGAATTTTTGTACAAATTGTTGACCAACAAAGATAGTTTTATTCGTAAAAAGATCATTGATCAAAATCTAACACATTTAAATAAACGGTTAGCCTACTATATTGATAAACTAGGACTACCACACATTGTTGTATTCCAAAATGATCTTACTGTAGAGATCACACAGCTAGGACAAGATTTAGATTTTGACAATCTCAGTCGTGGCGAGCGCAACAGATTGATACTTGGGCTGTCTTGGGCATTCCGCGATGTTTGGGAAAGTTTATATCAACCCATCAATTTACTGTTTGTAGACGAGCTAGTAGATGCCGGAATGGACTCAGCCGGTGTTGAAAATGCGTTGGCTGTATTGAAAAAAATGGCCAGAGAACGAAATAAGAATATATACTTAATAAGTCACAAAGACGAGCTTGTAGGCCGTGTAAACAACGTACTACGAGTAATCAAAGAAAATGGATTTACTAGCTATAGTAATGATTTAGACTATGTCAACACCTAAACTAGACGAATATAAACGATTGTATTCTGAATTTATTGATATTGCTGTAGAATATCATAATCGACACAACGATTATATAAAAAAAATAAGTAATGATGGGATGACTGATCTTAATCGGTCTATGAGAAAACTTAGGCGTCTAGCAGTAGATATTAATAAAGCCATTCCAGAAGTTTATCGAGAACATAAAAATATCAAAGTCGACAACAGGAAAAAACCTGGATGGAGAACTAAAATTAACAAAGAGAACAATAATGAGTAACACAACAACAGACATCCAAACCGCATTTGAAACATTTTTAGCCGAAGATGCTAAATTTACCAGTGGCAACAGTGCTGCAGGAACACGCAGTCGCAAAGCTCTTGCTGATTTAGGCAAGTTGATCAAGACTCGTCGTAACGAAATTACTGCTGAGAAAAACGCTCGCAAGGAAGCCAAGGCTGCTAAGTGAGAAATGTCTTGGACTTATCAAGGACAATTGATTACTGAACTACCTGAAGAGTGTGTTGGATTTGTTTATCTTATAACAAATCTAACCACTGGCAGAAAATATATAGGCAAAAAATTAGCAAAATTTAGTAAAACAACTTATAAGACTGTAAAATTAAAAAACGGCACCAAGAAAAAGAAAAAGATTAGAAGTAAAATTGACAGCGACTGGATGGACTATTACGGTAGTAACGATCAGTTAAACAAAGATGTAGAACAATTAGGCAAAGATAATTTTAGCAGAGAGATACTTTACTACTGTGCTAGTAAAGCAGAATGTAGTTACATTGAGCTTAAAGAACAGATATTAAGAGGAGTTTTAGAATCAAATGAATATTACAACGGACACATACAAGTTCGTGTCCATGGCTCACACATAATTAAAAAACCCTAGGCTCATCAGCGGTACATAAGCAAGCATCAGCCAATTTCGGATGCCCTAGACCTGGATCTCGGATCACAGGGATGGAAATCTCTCGCCGCTAAGAGTACTCAACTAGTATCCTTTACAGGACCAAGATCACAAATTCGCCGTGGTTTAGTTGTTTGAAGAATAGAAAAAGGCAAAAAAGAAGGGAGAAAAACCCTGGGTTTACCTATATGTTAGTGTATATAGTTAAACTGCCGTTGAATGAAGACGGAGCTCGTGGTACCGGTCAACCGCCACTGTAACTGCTCTAACACTAAGTGACTGTTCGAACTCGGATAATGTCATTTTCGCCCTTGAGCGGGCGAAGTGTGACCAAGGAATCTGGATAATACTTAAACATCTTCGATGTAAAAAATGCTCTGAGTGTAACGAAAGAGCAAGTGAACGTAGTTCACTTTTAACATATAAATATCTATTCGTAAACTAGGAATCATATTATGCGTTTAAGCGATGTTATATCAGAAAATCAACTATTGTCTGAATTAGAAGTAGGATCAGCTGCAGGACAAAGCTCTGAACTTCCTCAAAACTTTCTAGGTAGAGTTAAAACAGGAGTTCAGAAATATCTACATCCAAACGCAAATGTAAGAGCTAGAGCCGCAGGAATATCAGATGTTGCTAACATGGCCAACAGATACATGGCTTCTTATCAACAATGGGTAGGTAAAACATATCCTGAAGAAGGTACTACTGTAGAAAATTTAAAAGCATGGCTCACTAAAGAAGGATTGCCTATTACAGGTAGAGTTGCTTCAATATTGAGTAATGTTAATAAAGCATCTGAAAGAGTAGAACCTACACTTGAAGATGAGGGTGCTAGTACTCCAATTGATAATACTGTTGTTAGTCAGGTTATTACTGCCGCTGTAAAAGAAAAAAATGTCGGTAATGGAGTTACTGCTAGATCATCTGTAACAAAAGTACCTACTACATCATCTCCTACAAATACAGTACCTACTACATCATCTCCTACAAATACAGTACCTACTACATCATCTCCTACAAATACAGTACCTACTGCTGTTGCTCCTAAAATAGATATACAATCTATTGCTAGTTTTTATAAACAAAATCCAAATAGTAGAAAAGAATTACGTGATCAATTAAATAAAATTGATGCGGAACAAGCAGAAATAGATGCTGATCATGCTAGACATGCTTCTGGAGTCGGAGAGGGATACAGTCGTTATCTAGGAATGAGTCTTTAAAAGAAAGGCAATCCAGACTCTTTGGTTGTATTGAGATTGGATTCAATCAATTTCCCAATTAGAATTCGTTCATCGGGTGTTAAGCAATGACTTTCGTTATAGCTAATACCTCCTCGCATAAACCAACAAATCTTTAATAATTCATCTTTAATGGCTTTTGTACCTTTTTCGTAATCATTGATCATGCCGATTACGCCATCCCTGTCCAAGGACAAAAGCCTTACCCGAAAAAAGTTGATGGATCAAATGTTAGAGGAACTTCAAGAACATCACCAGTTACCCCTGCTTCTCTCATTTCGTCAGTGACAGATACTTGTAGGGGTTTGATTTTATTGATATCGCTTAATTGTTCAATGTGTTTTTGAACTGCGTTGAAAATTTCTTTGTCTGAGTTGTTGATAAAGTCAGCGATAAAACCTGGATCGTCGGTGCTACCCTGATTGGTATCAATTTTTTGTATACTTTTGACTATGGTGTCAATGGTATAATTACTGAGCTTTTTAAAACTGTCTTGAAACAATTTTATTTTATCTTCTTCAGATACATTGTCATCATTGACCAAAGACATGATTTTTTGAGTTTCAAAACTTTGTACGTTGACCGAAGTTAGATCTTTGTAGGTCAACGGTTTGACAAATATTGTGATGTCGGCATTGATAGGTATCACAGGGTTCCAGGTAATTTGATTTATCAAGGTATCCATGATCGCATTCAAGTCCACAGAGTACTCTAGATCCAACGAACCAATTTTGATTGGTGTGTCCATGGAGGAACCATAAGTGGCCAATCTGATAGCAATTAAAATAATGTCTAGATCTATCACAGGAGTATCCCAGGCATTCAAAATGTTGGGCATACAGTTTTGAATCACATCAACTACCGCTTGTCCGTTCATTAATGCATCAGGAATCTTCAACATCAATTCATCCTTGGCGGTCATGCTGTATACCGGATACTCTCCTGTTTCTACTACAGAAATACTGCCGTCGGGCCAATAATTTCCATTACTTGGTAATCGAATGTAAACTTTGGGCTGTCTCATAAAACTGGACAAGGGATTGTTGCTGGCGGGCACGGAAGAAACCATATATTTTATCTCCAATAAATAACTACTAAGCGGGTATATACTATTTATCGGCTACTTTAACTCGGAAAAAAATAATGGTTGATGTAACAGGACGAATTGGCTTCGATGAAGTCGAGCTTAACAATGCGGCAACAGAAGCAACATTAAAACTACTGCTGACCAGCAGTATGGCTGCCAACAAGCAGACCCTGGATCAACTCAAACAACTGGGTATCAAGGGAGGACTATTTGACAAAGAAGCCTGGGAAGAAGTCAATGTCCAGGTTGAAGAATCTGTTCATTTATTTGATAGATTAAATCTGGCCTCCCGAGAACTAACACCTGCTTTCCAGGCTCTGAAATCTGTATCCTCTGCCTACAGTAGTGCTATCAGTGCCCTAACTGGCGGTAGCAACAACATGAGCGATGTCTTTAGTGCGTTCAAGGTGTTGCCTGGGCCCATTGGAGCAGTGGCTGGATTGTTTGGTACCTTGTTGAAATTACAAGAACAACAGTTTGCAGCCTATCAGAAATTGACCACAGTTGGAGCCAATCTGGGAGGTAATCTCAATATGGTCAGAGCTTCAGCATCTCGCATGGGCTTGACCATGGACCAGTTGGCTGGCATAGTGTCTAGAAATGGCGATGCTCTTAGTCGGTTAGGTGGCGGTACCAATGTTGCTCTCAAATCATTCATGAACCTGGGCTCAGAACTGAATTCCAGCCCCACTGGTAGACACTTGCGAGCATTGGGGTATACCACTGAGCAACTCAACGAAGGCATGCTACAATATCTTGCCTCGTCGGGCGGGCGTACCAGTAGAGAAATGCAAAATACCAACTTGTTGATACAGAGTACAGGAGCGTATCTTGAAGAACTAGATGGGCTGGCTCGACTCACAGGTAAAAAACGAGAACAACAGCAACAAGAATTAGATGAAGCCACCAAGAATGCTGCCTATCAGGCCAGACTGGCTGGCATGACTGAAGAACAACGTCTAAAGGCACAGCAAGGTGCAGCTGAAGCTTTGGCACTGGGAGGCAAAGGTGCTCTTGATGCCTACATGTCAAAACTCATGGGTATTGCTCCTGACAAAGCAGGACAATATTTTATTTCCACAGCAGGCAATTTATCACGAGCAGTGGACAATATTGCCAATGATGTGCTGGACTCTAGCAAAAAAACTCTTGACCATAATCGAGACATGGTAAATGGCATGCGTGCCGCCCAGAAAGATTTTGCTTCGCTTGGCAGAGAAGGCATGTATGCCATTATCCGCGGAGGTGGTCCTCTGGGAGAAGCTCTACAACAACTGGGCGTAACTGCCAATAAGGCAGCAACCATGACCGACGATGAGATTGTGGCATCATTGGCCAAAGTAAAAACCGAAGGCACTGCGGCCGAATTGGCAGTGGAAAAAGAAAAACAAATGCAACAGGCTCGAGATTCTATAATAGCCGCATTGGATTCTATCACCGAACAACTGACCCCAATCATGATGGATGCTATGAAATTGTTTGTTCGTAGTCTTCAAGAAGGATCCAATCTGCTACAAACCTACAGCAACAAAATACCCTTGTTGATTGAAGGTATAATATCTGCCTGGGCCGCTCTCAAAATATTCTCTGGTATATTGTCCACAATGAAAGCAGTGGAAATAATGAGGGGCAATCTCGGATCATCACCAGGCAGAGCCATGTGGACTAGAGTAGTAGGTGGTCCGTCAGGTGGCGGACTTGGTGGCGGTGGAAAAGAAGCTCCTCCAAAATATAAACCAGGTGAATTTGAAGATTGGAAAAAAGGCCCCACTGCTTCTGCGGCATCAAGTGAACTCAAATCAGGTGCCGCGGCTGCTGAAAAGGCAGCTGAAAAAGGAGCCATGGCTGCTGGCAAAGACATGATAGGAAAAACTCTTGGAAAATTGTTGCCTGGAGCTGGACTGGCGTTTGGGGCTTATGATGCTTATGAGAGATTCAAAACTGGTGACATACTGGGTGGCGGTTTATCTGCAGCATCTGGTGCGGCCAGTTTGATACCAGGTTTTGGAATAGCTGCAGCATTGGCATTGGATGCGGTCAATATTGGACGTGATTTGGTTAAAAGCACAGTGGAAAAAACCAAAGTCGAAGACAACAAACCGCCTGATTTAATTCCTCCTACTCCTGCAGGCACTGACCCAGCAGAAAAAGTCAGCAGGCAACTAGAATTGTTAAATAATCATATGGTAGATATAAAGAGTTACATGGTACAAACAGCTACTAACACACGCAGAACCGCAACTGAACTGTACAAAATTCATGGCGATGTGTGGCCAACCCCTTAAGAGATTATAATATATGAGCTGGAAAAAATACTTTACTCCTGTTAGTACAACTGGAAAATTAAGTCCTATTAGTGGTATAGGTAGTGGAAACGCGAGTCCTGCTCGTTCAAACTACTCCAGTTATCTGCCTGATGTTTATGCCGGTCATCCCAACCGGTTAGAGCGCTATGGCCAATACGATACCATGGACACTGACTCAGAAGTCAATGCTGCCTTGGATATCTTGGCAGAGTTTTGTACACAAACCAACGAAGAAAATCGTACACCATTCCAGGTATTTTTCAAAGAACAAGCCACTAACACTGAAATCAAAATTATCAGCAAATATCTACAACAGTGGACCAAATTAAACAAGTTTGAAAAACGCATTTTTAAAATTGTTCGAAACGCATTCAAGTATGGTGATGTATTTTTTGTGCGTGATCCAGAAACACAATCATGGATGTACATCGACCCACAAAAATTAGACAAGATCATTGTCAATGAATCAGATGGTAAAAAGCCTGAACAGTACATGATTCGTGATTTTAATCCAAATTTAGAAACATTGGCCACAACAGCTATTCAACCTAGTAATGTTCAAGGTGGCGGAAGCCAGTTTGGTAGTAGTTACGGAACTGGACAAGGCGGAGCAGGTGGATCAAGGGGTATGGTTGGAAGTTTTCCAACTAGCACCAGCGGAAGTCGTTTTACACAAAATCAAAACCAATATGCTATTGATGCCAGACATGTGATACATATCTCCATGAGCGAAGGCATTGACAGTAACTATCCATTTGGCAACAGTCTGTTAGAAAGTATTTTTAAAGTATTTAAACAAAAAGAATTGTTAGAAGATGCGATTATTATCTATCGTGTACAACGTGCTCCAGAGCGTAGGGTGTTTTATATTGACGTGGGCAACATGCCTAGCCATTTGGCCATGGGCTTTGTTGAACGTGTTAAAAATGAAGTAAACCAACGTCGTATTCCTAGTGTCACAGGTGGTAGTCAAACAGTAATTGACAGTAGCTATAATCCGTTGAGCATCAACGAAGATTACTTTTTTCCGCAGACTGCTGAAGGCCGTGGCAGCAAGGTTGAAATTTTACCAGGCGGAACAAACTTAGGAGAAATTGATGACCTTAAGTACTTTACTAATAAACTTTTTAGAGCTTTGCGTATTCCTAGTAGCTATCTACCTACTGGTCCGGATGATGGAGGATCGAACTTCAATGACGGACGAGTCGGGACAGCCTATATACAAGAGCTACGGTTCAACAAATACTGCGAACGACTCCAATCATTAATGAACGAACAGTTTGACACCGAGTTCAAACTGTATCTACGCAACAAAGGCATTAACGTTGACAATAATATTTTTGATATTAAGTTCAATCCTCCACAAAACTTTGCTTCTTATCGTCAAGCAGAAATGGATACTGCCCGAGTAACTACATTCTCTAGCATGGTTGCTGTTCCTTTTATGAGCAAACGGTTTGCCATGAAACGTTTCTTAGGACTAACTTCTGAAGAAGTAGCAGAAAACGAACGTATGTGGAAAGAAGAAAATGTGGACTCTACTTCTGCACTTGGTGCTGGAGCCGAATTGCGAGGAGCTGGCATTACTGCCAACGGAATGAGTGGCGACTTAGATAGCCTAACCGGTGCTACAGAGCCGCCTCCTGAAGAGCCAGGAGCAGAACCTGGATCAGAACCTGGGTCTCCAGAACCAGCACCATCAGTATAAATATCCATATGCTATTACGTGAATTCATTTATTTTGATAATAAAAACGCTGATCCTCAGGTTGATGACCGATATCTAAGTCAAAATGACACAGATGTGTTAAAGTCATCAGACCTAAGAAAGACCAGATTAACATTAAAAATGTTAGGCGAAATACGCAGAGCTAGCGAAGCACACGATAGAGAACACGAAGAAGAAATGGGATTAGTCCGTAAAATGTATGCGGCTCCTCCTGCTGAAGCGGCTCCTCAATAACAGCTAAGATAAGTTTTTTAATCTAAATCTTAAATATTTTAGAAGAAATTTAAAAAAACTTAATCTTTTTTGCCTAAAACTGACTGTTTTTAGGCCATTTCCTATAAGTATTAGAGATGTGCTGTAAATACAGCTACAACCTTGCCTCTAAACCTTAAGGAGAAAATACGCAATGTCAACAAAATTTGAACAGTTGCTAGATTACCTGGTCAACGAAGAACATGAAAAAGCCAACGAGTTGTTTCATGAAATCGTAGTTGAAAAATCTAGATCAATTTACGAAAATCTAATCGCCGAAGAAGAAGACGAAGACATGGACGAGTCAGCTGATGACGAGGAAATGGACGAAGCTAAAGAAGAAGACGATGAAGAAATGGACGAATCTAAAGAAGAAGACATGGACGAGTCAGCTGATGACGAAGAAATGGACGAGTCTGAAGAAGAATTAGAAGATAGCTACATGATGGACGGCGAAGACGATGGTTTCGGTGGCGGCTCAGAAGGTGATGCCACCGACGAACTAGGTTCTGAAATTGGAGCTGAGCACGGTGAAGACGAATTTGAAAAGTCTGAAGATGACGCTATCATGGACATCAAAACAGCTATTCAAGAACTAGAAGCGGCCTTTGCTGAACTTGAGCAAGCTCAGGGATCTGAAGAGCACGCAATGGGCATGGACGGTGATGACGATCAAGATGATGACCAAGACGAAACAATGGGAATGCCCACAATGGAAAATCGTCGTGTAACTCGTGAGTACGTTGAGAAAGTTGGCAACGACTGGGACAAAAACAGTCAAAAAACTCAAGGTCAAATTGTCGGTAAAAATACCGGTGATTCAATGCCTACGGCCACAGAGCCAGCTACATTTAAGTGGGGCAACGGCAAGCCAACCAGCAGTGCCAGTGCTAAAAACTTAGATCAAGGCGCTACTGAAGGTCAACACAATACAGGTACAACACCAAACAAAGTAAACAAAGGCATCACTCCTGAAAAGGGTGAGCAGTACACAGGTAAAGATTGGGAAACCAATAGCGCACCTGGTGGCAAAGCCGGAGTTAAAAATCTAAGCAAAGTTGGTGATGCTAAAGGTCTAGCTGGTGCTACAAAGAACAATGGTTCTGAAGGTACCGCAGCCGGTGCAGGAACAGGTAACAGCAGTGTTAAAGGTTCTACAAACACCAAATCTATTGTAGACAAAAAGTTTTAATCAGAGATTATAGATGAAATATTCTTATCTAAGAGAAACACTGAGTTTTGATCAAGCACAAGCAGTTCTTGAATCTGACGACAAGGATGGCAAAAACCTTTACTTAAAAGGCATTGCTATCCAAGGCGGTATACGCAATGCTAATCAGCGTGTGTACCCAGTTGATGAGATTGAGCGTGCTGTTAAAACTCTTAATGACCAAATTCAAAATGGTTATAGTGTTCTCGGAGAAGTAGACCATCCAGATGATCTTAAAGTGAATTTGGACCGAGTAAGCCACATGATAACACAAATGTGGATGGAAGGTCCTAATGGATATGGTAAGATGAAAATTTTACCTACCCCAATGGGCAACTTAATTCGAACAATGCTTGAAAGCGGAGTAAAACTAGGTGTCAGTAGTAGAGGCAGCGGTAACGTTGATGATATGTCTGGCAAAGTATCCGATTTTGAAATTATTACAGTAGACGTAGTTGCACAGCCTAGTGCTCCTGGTGCGTATCCTACACCTGTGTATGAACATTTAATGAACACACGCAGAGGTTTGAGCGCAATTAAAGTAGCACATGAAGTACAAGAAGATCCAAAGGCCCAGAAATATTTGCAAGAAGCTCTTTTGCATGTTATTAAAGGTCTAAAATAAGCCCGAGGAGAAATAAATGTTGGACGCATTCAAACAATTAGTTGAGTCAGGTGTAATGACAGAAGAGACAAAATCAGTTGTCGAAGCTGCCTTTACTGCTAAGATTCAAGAAACACGCGACCAAGTTACCGCAGAGCTTCGTGAAGAATTCGCACAAAAATACAATCATGATAAAAGCATGATGGTAGAAGCGATCGACAAGATGTTAAGCGATAGATTGACCGCAGAAATGTCCGAGTTGCATGAAGATAAAAAAGCCCTAGCAGAAGCTAAGGTTGCTTATCAACAACGTATTGCAGAAGATTCTAAGAAATTA
>Ga0164296_1000463_pt1 | contig 47982 bp, 67 predicted proteins | sample GEODES057metaG_FD_113533 | JGI IMG/M metagenome (GOLD analysis project Ga0164296, IMG submission 113533) | Dystrophic lake water microbial communities from Trout Bog Lake, Wisconsin, USA - GEODES057 metaG | ecosystem: Environmental > Aquatic > Freshwater > Lake | place: USA: Trout Bog Lake...
GGTATCCTCGGACGACAAGTCCTTGAGAAGTTTCTCGCGTTCGGCGCGCCCCTGTTCATCCACAGCTTTGAGTTGTCGATCCAGCTCTTCGCGTGCCGTGTCACGTACGTGGGTATCCTCGGATGACAAGTCCTCTAGAAGTTTTTCACGCTCTTCCCGTGCTTGTTCTTCAATGTCTCGGAGTTGTTTCTCTTTTTCTTCTTTTATACGCTCACGCCGTTCTTCCTCTTCTTTTTGAAGTTCGTCGAGTTTTTCTTTTAAAATTCCAGCAAGAATCATAGCAACCATAATAAGAATTTCTTCGAGCGGATTTGTGGATGAATTTGGAAACGGTGCATACACAAATGCGTTTCCGGGGTTTGCGTTGCCCCCCGCTCCAGGGGTCGTTGTTGGTGTTGTTGTTGAAGACGGTGATGTATTACTTGATGTTGGTGTTGATGTTATCAATTGGTATAGTTCATAAAACAAACCTATTAATATGGCTATTATGATAAGTATTGTTAAAGTCTCAGTCACTGTTCGTGATTGATCACTCATGTTGTATATATATGTTTTTTTTCTCAGTAAAAACTAACGATGCCTGACATTGATTGGGGTCAAGTTATTCACATCGCATTTACTGTTACCATACTCGCTCTTGTGATTTGGATCGGAGTCAAAATAAAAGACTGGTATTCCAACCCGAACGATCGCCCATCGTGGGTGGTTAGCATATTAAACGTTTTTTCACCGGTGACCTACCAACGACTTTCTGCCATGGGTCCATACATGACGTCGAACGTGTCCAGTACACCTGACCCCAGCCCAACGGCAAATGCATGTGCATCCAACTGCTCCGTGAGTTACGGGTGTAATGGGTTCATATGGAACAATACGACAAGTAACTGTACTCAGATTCAAAGCGACTTTGGAACTTTGGTCATGATTCCACAAGATTCAAACTCGCCTGTATCTATTGATACATACATCAAAACATCAGCAAATATGCCAAAATGGGGTTTTCTGCTTACGCAACCCGGAACTGACTACGCATTTGCAAGCAACCTTGTAAGCCAAGAGCTTGGGACAGTATACTCGAGCAACAACTCGACGTTGATGGCTAACACGTGTATACAAAATTCATCTTCAAACTGTGTTGGGTTCTCAATCAATACCAACACGAGTAATACTTGGCTTGTAAATTCGACAGCAAATACCACAACAACTGCAAATGTCATCAGTTACGTGTATGGAATTATCCCAACTACATCGTTTGTAAACGCTGGTTTTTAGGATTTCCCTTTGAAAATTTGTATCGCTTGAAATGCGAGATAGATTGCAACGATTCCTGCGAGAATCATTATAATAGCGCTCCAAGGGATGGATCCTACCAATCCACTCAAGAGATTCCCACCAGCTTGCCCCAATTCGTTTGTGTCTTGACCGAGTTCATATGCCATGCGATCCGAACACGATGTGTTCAAAATAAAATTTGCAGTGTTTGAAACTGTATTTGATGTATACGCTTTTCCTATATCGATACGGATCGAACATGTTCCGTTTGTAGAATCCGGTGTATACGTTCCATCAAATATATTGCTTGCTTGAACTTGAATCGTATCCGTCGACAGAATCTTTACACACGGATCATATGTCAGATCCACTTTATTCGAATTTATCGTTGGAACCCACGAAGGAAGACCCTGCGGCCATTTCGAACTTGTAACACTCGTGATATTCATTTGTTTCTGGTCAAGATTGTCACAATCTATCCCTCCTTGAACGGTAGCAGCGAGAAGCAGAGCAAGCGGAAGAAGCGTAGGGACAAGCATAAGTCCCAGTCCAACTTTGTTCAACAGATCCGATTTCGATTTATCCTTTTCTTCGGTAGAATGTTCATCTGTTCCACCGTTTTTGGCTGCTTTTGTTTGCTGTCGTGCGACCTGATCAGGTGGTGGTGTTGATGTCACATCAATAGTTCCCCGATCTCCCACTTTGACTGTTACAGTACTTCCATCGGGTCTTTTGAGATCAATACTTCCATCCGAATGAAAAGTTGCCTCAGGCGGAGCACGTGTAACTGGGTGATTTGCATCAACTGGTGTATGTACGACCGGCGCTTCTACTTTTTCCGGTGCGTGTGGTACTTCGAATTTGTCCTTTCTCGGTTGAAACAACGGTGGAAATTCGACTTCGTACTTTTCAACTGTACGTTCTGGAATCGCGCGAACGAGTGGTACTAAAAGTTCACTTGGATTAAAGACAGTGTCCATTCTATGAATATGCGAATAAAAAAAGCGTGGCACGACATCCATGGTCGAAAGTACATTGACCTGGAAGACGAAGACGAACGTGTCTTCCACGTCAAAGTTCCGTTTCGGTACAACAGAGTGTCTGGATGTACCGTCGAAGGTCACATCCCGATACAAGACTTGTCTGTGGGTACATGTGTCCGGGCTGACTTTAAAAAAGTTGTATGGGATGGTCTAGAGCACTACGTTCTTCAAAGGATATGTCCCTTACCCGGTACGGAAAAGCCGTCACGGGAAGTCCAGACCTTACCCGAGAATTGACGGTTCGTCCCATCGAAAATGCCATGGGAATTCGACCACCCGCCTTTAAGTTATTCCGTGCTGGAAAAACCGGAAAAATGTACATTCCTCGGTACTTTGGAAATATCATCGCTATCGATAACCGTACTGAACCAGAAAAAGCAGACATCTCGTTTACGGGGCACCTGAGAGACGTCACGAGACAGAACGAGGCGTTTCACGATGGTCTTGAGTCCTTTCGTAAACACGGCGGGGGTGTTTTGTCGTTGCCTCCAGGGTTTGGAAAAACGACGATCGCTCTCGCATTTGCTGCTCATTTCAAGCTTCGTACGATGATACTTGTACACAAAGAATTTTTAGCGAACCAGTGGAAGGAACGGATCGGTCAGTTTTGTCCAGGGGCAACCATCGGACGGATCCAACAAGACGTGTTTGACATTGAAAAGGATTTTGTCATTGCGATGATTCAAACTCTGTGTTCACGTGAACACGATCCCAAACTGTTTGATTCGATAGGCTTGTTGATCGTGGATGAAGCGCATCACATAGGAGCTGCCGCCTTTTCGCAGTGCATGTTCAAACTGTGCCCAAAGTACAGCTTGGGACTGACAGCAACGCCCGAACGGAAGGATGGTCTGACACGTATTCTGTATTGGTTTCTCGGTCCCGAGTTTTTCCGTGTTCAACGTGAGAATCAAAAAACAACGCGTATCGAGACGATACGGTACGAAGACCCGGCGTTTCAGGAGGCTCCACCCGTGACGCGAATCGGAAAAATCAACATGGCGGGTATGATCACCTTGTTAACAGAACTTCCGAATCGAAACGAAAGAATACTTGACATTGTACGTAGCGTCCATCCGTCTCGTAAGCTTCTCATTCTGAGCGATCGACGGTCACACTGTTTTTGGCTGAATGAACAGCTCCGTGATTCAGCCTTGTACCTCGGAGGCATGACGGAACAGGAACTCGAAACGTCATCAAAGGCTCGGATCCTCCTTGCGACCTATTCCATGGCACAGGAAGGACTCGATATACCAACACTAGACACGCTGATGTTTGCGACGCCACATTCGGACGTGACACAAGCCGTCGGTCGGATCATGCGCGAGACACCAGGGAAACGAAACACACCGCTCGTGTTTGACATAGTGGACATGTGGTCTGTGTTTTTCTCCATGTACCGTAAACGGTGTGTGTTGTACGCATCGTCAGGGTTTGAGTACCAAGAAAGTGCGGAAGAATTCCCAAAAGGGAAATGTTTATTCTAAGTAATAATGGCATCCGCTGCGATCGTCATGGCGATTGCCCTGGTATGCCTCGTCGTTTTCTTTATTATGGAAACACAGCCAAAGAAAACGATGTCAATGCTTGATTTATCCGAGTTTAAGGATCTTCCCGCCGAGTTGCGCGCGATGCTTCGTACGGTTCTCCCAAATCCAGGACACCTGAAGAAACAGTGGGCGACGTTAACGCCGCATCAAAAACACGCTGTTATGCACCAGATTTCTGCACAGTTCCCGAAACAGCCACAGCCTCCACCGAACCTTCCCCCGGCGCCGTCTGTCCTCGTGAAACCAGCTGTCGCTGCTGCTGTGATTAAACAGGAGGAGGAAGGAGGACTCAAACCTGGCTTTCTACTGTCGGAGAGCGTCAACAAGAGTCAGAAGAAAAATGCCAAGAATAAAAAACAGGATAAGGTAGTTACACTCGGTGATGTCGGGACCTCCGAGGACGATCTGACGATTATCGTCTCTGGTGACGACGCGTGAAGGAGGAAGAGGAGGCTGATCCTCATCTATGTCCAAGGGTGCATATGATAGCCCCATCTATTCTACGTTGAGATTTTTAAAACCACCGTCTGGATTATTCCCACCACGACTTACAATTTCTGGAAAAGGCGTGGTTGGAACAGTCGTATTTGCAAACCCGGGTTCAGCATATAGATCCTCATATATGCCAACGACTTCGGGTCCGTCAACCGTTCGAGCGTTTTCATCGCGAGGTTCCAAAGGAAGAGTGTTCATTTATATTACAAGGTGACTTCTTTTTTTTGCTGCTTGGCTTTTCGCGACTTTTTCACCTGAATGTCCTTGGTGTCTGAACCGAGATCGACGGACACAATGTCAGAAATCGCATCATCCTCCTGAGTAGAAGGGGGATCGCGTGGTCCTGGTTCACGTGTTCCGACCGGTGGAGGAGGACCTATGATTCCACCCATCAGACTGGACAGATCGAGACCTGGTCCCCTCATCTCGTGTCGACCCGCTGACGGAGAAACGCCCGGAGGAGCGTTTGCCGCCTGCTGCGTCTTCTGAACAGCATCCACCATGTTCTTCACGAGGTCTGGGTTCTGTTTCAGAACCTCGTTAATGTTTGGCGCGGCGCTCTTGAACATGGTGTTTGTCAGATGGAACATCATGGCGGATCCACCAACCATCATGATGAGTTTCACTTCAGGCGCGACAGACACCTTGCTGTTGTACTTTTGGTACAACTCCTCAAACACACCATCGTAATCGTCTTGGTTTTCCATCATGTTTTCAGACCACCCATCGAGTTGAAGATCAAAGGGATCGAACCGCTTGTTCAGGAATTCCAGACCGGTGACGCACGCAATGAGCATGCGTTTCTGAAACTTGATGGCGCGTTCACACTCGATGGCATATGTCAGACGTTTGTATTCGGTACGAATCTCCTCAATGTCGCTGTAGCTCGTGAGACGAGCTGACGTGTGCAAACCTTTCTTTGCGAGTCGCGTAATCTTATTCAGAAGATCGGCTTTCTCGTCTTCGATGGTTTTGTATCCCTCAGACGGCATTTGAGGTCCCGATCCCATTTGGGGCTGAATCATCTCTTCGTCATCAGGGGGATGTTCACCACCGTCCCACATCTCAGGCGCTGGTGGTGGAGCGTCCGTCTGTTTCATAGGGTTTGTAAACATGTCCAAACCTGCGAAATCATCAGGGGGAGGCGCGCGTGGTGCGTGACGAAGCGGTGGACGGTACTGAAAAGGCTTTCGAACAGGTACGGACTTTTCAGGACCTGCAATTGTGATATCATCCATCAAGCGACGCTCGTCATCGTTCAGCGTGAGTGTCATATGTGCCGAATCGGGTAATACCTCCATTACAATTATTAAAGAAAGGAAGTTCTAAACTTTAGACGCGCATGTGCTTTTTTATTTCTCGGTACAATAGTAAATATGAAGATTCGCAACATTGTCATCATTGGTCTCCTGCTCCTGATTTTGTTCCAGGTGACGATGCGTCGCGGCGTGAGCAACTTTGGTGCAATGCTGACCACCACCCCTGGTGCCGGCATGTCAAGCGGACCATCCAGCATTTTCGGTCTGAAATACGGCATTGACTGTACAGCGTCCGGATTCAACCCAGACTCTGCCTACTACTCAAAGTCACTCACCCCTGGTGGCTGGTGCGGCGACATGAACTTCGTGCGTAACCAGGAACGTGACTACACCATCGATTCCGGTATCGGTGGCTCACTGCTTAACAAGTGAGTAAATCATTGCAAGCAACAGGAAAACTCCGAAAATGATGTGAGCTATGCCGAACCACATGCGACTTGGTTCAGGGTTTGTCGCCTTGTCCTTTGTCGCGGCGATCGTCAGCGCAATTCCGCTTCCGAGAACACCGATCGTCATGGCGATAAACGCAGCGTTCAAGTACTTTGCGTCTAGGCTCAGAGGAGGACCGCTCGCGAGTATCAACGCGGTCATTGCAATCAACACAGACACGAACCAAGATGCAACTTGTCCGTTTCTGGATTCTGTTTTTGCCGCCGCGAGCTGATTCTCCTGTGTCACCTGACGAACCGCTTGGACCAGCAGAAAGATAACCATCGACCATTTCAAAATAACTTGAGGTTTTTTGAAACCCACCGCGCCTGTGGAATTCACGGGGCGAGAAAACAGAGGATTCGCGGTGGACATCGACGGTGGCGCTCCTCCTCCTCCTGCCCCTGCAAGTACTCGTGCGAGAGCAGATGTCGTGTTACCACTGTTCGCCATTTTACTAAAGAGGTGACAAATTTAATTGCGAAGAAATGAACTTTGCAGAAATAGATACCGAGGAGGACACGGAAAGTAAGGTGCTTTTGATGAACACGTACGATAGACTCATCCACCTGAGGAACATTCTCGAGACGGATGAGTTTCAACCAAAGGAGATTCCAGAGGATGTCATATCCACCCTGACGGAAACAAAAAAGACATATCTCGCTCTCGTTGAAGAGGTGCTTGTCGGCTACATGAAACTTCAACCGAAAAAGGAAAAGGCGAGCATGTTGCTCAGTTTCATTCAAAAGTTTGGAAACAAGGATATCGAGTACGTTTCAATGCTTCACACACTCGTCGAGCAGTTTGATGCTGATGAAAACATCACGGAGACTGCGTTGGATCTGAAAATGAAGACTGAAAAGATGCTCGGCTACAAAAAAGTGTTTGATTTGTGTGCAGACGCAGACATCATGTCACGGTACATGTGTTTCCTGTGTCTCGAGCGCCCAATCACGTCAGTCATCGACCCGTGCGGACACGTCGTGTGTGAAGAGTGTTCACAGCGTACACAGATTTGCCCGTTTTGCAGACGATCGGTACAAGCGTTTCGAAAAATGTATCTTGCTTAAACTTCATCTATATGATCATACATAGGTCCATCGATAACAGAACTGCCCTCCTCCCACCCCCCACTCCACGTCTGCTCTTCTTGCGTCAGGAATTCGTCGTCGAGCTCTTCGAGCATCTGATCGTGAAGGTCGAGACGAACGTGCCACGGCAAGTTGAAATACGCTTCGACGCTTTCGTACACCATATCCTCTGAATATGCACCGCCCCGTTCGGCAACCGTATTCAGAAGATGAGACGCCATCCAGACGTACATGCTCGGCGTGATGCTCTGACGCGCTTCATACTCAAAGTCAGAGTATGTCCACACGCGAACCTGATTCTCACCGTGCCACTCGGACAACAAACCGGACGAGTTGAACTTCATCATTTTCTTTTTTGTTTCTGTCCATGCGTCAGTTCTTTTGGTACACACAACACCCGATTTTTTTCAACGAAACGTGCGAACGTCTTTCGGCGATTCTTTCCAAAATGTCACGGCATCTGTTTCGTAAAGCTCAAACAGGCGCGTGTTATCCTCGTGACGAAGCACATCCTTGTCTTTGAGCTCCATCGGAAAGTCTTCAGTCAAGAAGATTTTGGTTTCGCGAAGGTCGGGCGAATACAAACACGCGAGTTCGTACCCGATATCAATGTCGAGGTTCTCGTCTTCGGTTCGGACCCAATAGTGTTCGCAAATCTCACCTGGGGAAACACAGTACCCGTGAATCACGCGAGACTTGATGCCTTGTTCGGAGAGCAACTTTTTGACGATGGCACAGTGATGCACCACAGTCCCAGAAATTTTGTGAAGTTTCATGCGCATAGCGATCCGACGAACGTCCATTCCTATTCTCTGTGAACCTTTTGTCTAAACAAAAAATACGCGCATACCATATGGAGGAAGATCCCGTTCTCACGAAGAACATTGCACGGTTCACGACGTTTCCTATACGGTACCCAGACCTATGGGCTCTGTACAAGAAAGCAGTGTCGAGTTTCTGGACTGTGGAAGAGATTGACCTCGGAGCCGATATCGCGGATTGGGAAAAACTGAAACCCGACGAGAGACATTTCATACAGACCGTGCTCGCGTTCTTTGCAGCAAGCGACGGTATCGTTTTTGAAAATATCGATCTTCATTTTACGAAAGAAGTTCAGATTGCCGAGGCACGTTCGTTTTACGCGTATCAAGGGTTTAGCGAATCGATCCACGGGGAGACGTATTCGCTGATGATTGATAAGCTGATTCGTGACCCGGACGAAAAGGCGCGTCTGTTTCGAGCGATTGAAACTGTGCCTTCAGTTCAAAAGAAGGCGGAATGGGCTCTTCGATGGATGAACAATGGAACACCTTTTTGTCAACGTCTTGTCGCGTTTGCGTGCGTGGAAGGGATCTTTTTCTCGGGGTCTTTCTGTTCTATTTTTTGGCTGAAAAAACGAGGACTCATGCCCGGACTTTCGTTTTCCAACGAACTCATCTCACGTGACGAAGGTCTTCACCAAGAGTTTGCCATTGCTCTGTACCACACAATGTCCACGAAACTCGACGAAGCGACGATCCACGCCATCGTTCGTGAAGCCTTTGACATTGAACGTGAATTCATCATCGATGCCCTCCCGTGTAAACTGATCGGCATGGATTCGGATCAGATGACGCAGTACATTCAGTTTGTCGCCGATCGTCTTCTCGTCCAGCTCGGGTGTTCCAAGATTTGGAACGGAACAAACCCGTTTGATTTCATGGAGACGATATCGTTGGAAGGAAAGACGAACTTTTTCGAAAAACGCGTCGGTGACTATTCCAAGCATATGAGCTCGGAAGGGGACAGTATCCGGTTCGATGAAGAATTCTGAAATTCAATGGCGAAGTATTAAAGATTATGTACGTCTCTATTCTGTGCCAATAGCACAACAGTCAGTGCTCCGGTCTTATGAGCCGGCGACCCGGGGGCGGCACCCGGTTGGCGCAAAAGGTGGACATAATAATCTGTTTGGGTAGAAAATTCCAGCAATAGTACGAACTACTGAATGTCACCTTGTTTTTCGGTCGATCGTCTCTTTGAATGAATTCCATACGCTTCTCGAACATCATCAACTGAAGATCCTTCTCCTTGAAGAGTTTCTTTGGTGCACTATCGTTGAGCCACGTATTGGACATGATCAACGCGAACGGTTTGTTGAAACTCAGAGCTCGTTCGAAAATCTGTCTCTTTCCGGTAAAAGGTGGATTCGACACGATACAATCCCACGGTTCGTCCGGTTGCCACGTATAAAAGTCCTTTCCGTCGTGTATATGTGAATGAATGACTCTGTGTCCCGCGTTCCGGATCTCCTTGACGAATGCAGATTCTTCGGTATCAAAGGGACACCATACGATCGCACCCGGGGGAATAAAAGGAAGTATGGGTTTCACGTAGTTTGCAGGAGTGTAACACTCGTCATTCCCCCCTGGGCTATACAAGACTGTATCCATACATTGATTGTATTCATAAAACTTTAAGACCGAATGGAAAAAAAAAGGATGTTTTGTCTCGCGTAAGATTAGAAGAAACATGGAATAAACATGGCACCGTCAAACCTTTTCAAAAAGATCACGGCGACACCAAAGACGAAGTTTGATGACATGCCGAAAACCAAGGTGTCGTCAAAGGAACTTCCGACGTTTACGATGCCGGTACAACAGGCACTTCCACCGGTCACACCCGAAGAACGTGCGCAGTGGGAACAGACGAGACGAGCGGAAAAGAACAAGACACTTGCTGAACGCATTCAAGCTATGAAGAAGGATGGGCGTCTGTATCACATGAACGGTGTGTGGCGGCGTCGTGCAGATGAAGACGCAGCGGAACGAGTGTGGCTCAACAAGAAGGTGCTTGAACTGTTCAAGGAGGAGAAGATTGTGAAAATGGACGGATTTTGGTACAATGTGTAATAAAGATTTTCGCGCACTTATACACCATGGACTATTGGTACCCTCTTCTTTTCGGAAGAGGACCACAAGCTCATGGGAAACGTGCCGAAATTAAAGTGCGAAACATCTTGCGTCACGAAGGTCTTTGTCTCCAGCGTCAAACAGGGGGATCAACGCGCAGACACGATCTCGTCCTTCTTCACGAAGGATCCGAAATTGGAATTGAAGTCAAATCGGAAAAGGCGTCGGAAGGAGGTCAAAAAAAGTTTCAGTACGTGGATGGGCGTTTGATCATGACCGACCCCTTTTTTTCGAGTCTTCTCGGGTCGCACGTTCCTTTCAACGGTGACGTCCCATCTTTCGTACGTGGAGATACATCCTTTGAGACGTGGCTCGGAGAAAAGAAACGTTTCAAAGACGAGTACATTGATGTACCTGATGACGCAGTTGCTCGATACTACGCACAGAAAGGATCCACGTACATTTACATTGAAAATAAAGGCATGTTTCGAACCGGTGAAGACGTGTGTCACATGAACGTTCCGCTGTTTCGCGCGCGAACGAGGCTACGTATCAGGTGTAAACAACACGGGCGAACATCCATGCCGGGAACGGTCATGGCGTGTTTGGTTTTTCGCATGCCAAAGGCGTGATTACAATTTCAGACGACTTTTTCGATGCATTCATGCTATACGACCACTGAACTTTGTGAATGGTACATCCCGCGTACAATTCACGTATGTATTCACAGTCGTTGTAACTCACGATCCAAAAATCCTTTCGTTGTTGTATCGTTCTTGCAAACCTCTCGTGATCAAAAGACTCGTGAAGGTCACCATCTTTTCCGTACAAATAGTTTGTTATGTAATACGGTGGATCTGCGTACACGAGAACGCCCGGTGACTCTGGACACGTTGATAAAAAATCAGAGGCGTCCATGCACGTAAACTCACACGAATCGAGACTCACGGTCCGAAGCGTCCGAAGTGACGATTCGTTCAAGCGACCGACGGAAGCAGCTTGTGAAAAGCCCCCGCAGAACGTGGACCCGTTGAATGAACACCTATTGATGATGTAATACGAAGCAGCTATTTCAATGGGGTGTTCGAGCGTCTGTATCCGTCGTCGAATCGTTTGAAACTTTTCTTTCGTCACAGGCATCATGTGACGTATTTTCGCTTCGAGTTCTTTTGGGTGCATCTGAAGCACCGACCAAAATGTATACAAGGGGAAAAACAAATCATTCGCTTTGACCGTCCACGTACGGGACAACTCAAAACTTCCTCCACCGAAAAAGGGGGACACTATCGTGTGTGTTCCTTCCGGAACGTATGACGACAGAATTTGAATGGCACGTGTTTTTCCACCTGGATACCGTAACGGGGATTTCATTATATTGCAATCATAGTTTCCTTTTATACTATAGTAAAGTTCATCATGGTTCGTTGTTTACTCGTTGGCTTTGATCGAGGAACGTCTGGATCAGTACTTCGATACCATTTATGATCGACGTGTGCTGTCCACGGAATTCGGAATCGATCGAGTACCTTTCTGCATATCACACAGGGAAGGGACACACCGGGATTTCCATCTTTCCGGGTCCTTTGGATGACAATTTCACCAAACTTTCTGTACGCCCAGTGAGAAAACCCATGTGGGGATACACCGACACGCTTCGCTTGGTGTTGAAGGCGAGCGAGAAGTCGTCGTTCGGCACAGCAGCTACACGTGCTCGTTGTAGGCCCATACGGGATGCCGGGCCCGCCCAAGCGGACCCTTCACTGAGCATATAATATACATTACGTATTCATAGAGATATGTCTCTAAGCAGAGCATCCGCACGACTGAGAGTCCTTCTTTGGTCCGTAAACCATACGCCACACGAAGTGGGTCAGAATGACAAACACGAGGGCGTGCAGCAGCAGACCAGCCATCTTGGGCGTACCTTCGGCGGTGGCAACCCAGGCGCCGAACAGAGAGCGAGTCATCTCATACAGCTGAGGGCTGGAAATGAGAGCGAACATGGTAAAGGGGATGATCTTCTTGGAGAGGTCCATTTTTTTGTACTTTGTACTGAGAAAAAAATTTCCATTCAGGATATCAGGGAATGAACTGTACGTCACTGACGCTCAACGGGCGAAAGTGTAAACGACCCGCTTTAATAGATGGAAAGTGTTGTATTCATCACGCACAGACGTGTGCCATCTGCCTTGAAACCGTTCCAAGTCTAAACTCCACTGCAACGAGGAGGCTTTCGTGTACACATGCTTTTCATACCACATGTATCATGACATGGTATGAAACGAGTGACGAGTGTCCGGTTTGTCGAACCGAACAAGACACGGACCCAATAATTATTTTTAAAAGACGTGTTGAAGATGGTATACGTATCAAGTACAGAGACGCGATACGAAGTCTTGAACATCAGGTTGGCGTACTCCGTGCTCGAAGAGCCAGAGAATTACCTGAATATTAAGTATGCATAGGTGTCAAGCGACAACTCAAAAAGGAGTTCAATGTCGCCGATTCGTCGCACAGGAGGGGGGAAAATGTCAGCAGCACTCTTGTGATGGATGTCCGATATGTTTTGCACACATGTCATCCAACACACGAACGCTTCCATGTGGACACACGTTTCACGCACGGTGTGTCGATCGTTGGAAACGAACTTCACACACGTGTCCTTTGTGTCGTGAACCGTTCGACCAACCCCAGTATCGTGTGAGCGTCTCTGTGCATCATCTTGCATCAGATCAAACGTATTCGGAAACCTATGTCACGAGTAACGTGAATCAGTTTTTTTCAACATTCAACCTTCCACAACTTCAGCCACGATTCATCACTGATATATTCTTTGATGTTGGGTTTGATGAATTTATAAACGAAGTCTTCCAAGAGATTGGGATACGTTTACCTTCCGGGCTCGCTTCATCGCAATTCTCCCCGCTCCAGCTTTCACGCAATACGCTGAACAGAAGCGAGAGTAATTCAGGCCAGGGTAGTTCTTATCAGCACGTCGAGGGTCACGAATCGTTCGACCCTTTGCATCGACCAGAACAGGACCTGTAGCCCAGCCTTGTTTGTGACTCCACAGCTTCACGGGGAACTGAATCACTTTTCCAGGAGGCATGACGCCTCGTCCTGAACGCACGTACGTGTTCAGAAGAGGAAGGTTTCGATTCGTGTTTGCGATTCGTCCGTTGGATGCTGATTTCGGAGGCTGTGATTTCTTCATAGCAGCTCGAATCGTATCGGGCGTCACACGGAAAAACTTTGCAACACCAGTCACAGTGTCTCCAGCACGAATCTTGTATCGTACGGCTGATGTTTGCCTGTACCAATGGAAATCACCTCCGTTTGGTGAGACGAAGTTCATCACTTTGTAGTATCCAGCACGACACGGCTGACTTCCTTTCGAGCATTTATACGCGAGTCCCTTGTAGTCCTCCAAGACGCGACGTGCAATACCATCACATGTCTGGAACGTGAGACCCCACGCTTTGTTTCCAGACATGTTCCCAGGAACGTTCTTGTTTACCGCACGCGGATTGTTCAAACCAAAAGCATAATCGTAACAGTTATCGTGGTGTCGCCCGATCGAACCCCAAGGATCCCATTTGAAAAGTGTCGCCGCGCTGTTTTTGTTTTTGGTCACCGTCTTCGACGCACATGGTTTTTTTCCGGTTTTACAGGCCGAACAACACGCCTTCGTCATCACTTATTTTCTCTACACAAATTAAAAAATGATCGGCATTCTAGGTTCTCGCAACACCCAGGAACTCCTGTATAACGTGACCATTTTCGTTCTGTATGTCATTCTCCTGACATTCATCCTTCGTTTCCTGTGGAACGGTACCCTGGTGAAACACATCAGCATTCTGCGTCCCGTGGATTCTCTGATGAACACTTTCCTGCTCGCCATCGGCATTTCGCTGTTCCGTCTGTAAATTTTTCTTTGAGGAGATTACATGGGATACGTTCACGTTCACGTTGAACCACCAGCAGCACCCGCTCCCGAGCCCGAAGTTGTAGTGCCCGAGCCTGAGCCCGCTCCCGCTCCCGAGCCAGAGGTTGTGGTTCCCGAGCCCGAGCCCGCTCCCGAGCCAGAGGTTGTGGTTCCCGAGCCCGCTCCCGCTCCCGAGCCCGAAGTTGTGGTTCCCGAGCCTGAGCCAGAGGTTGTGGTTCCAGCCCCTTCTTCAGAGGTCTAGACGATGTTGCATGCCTTCCATAAAAAGACCATACGCACACCCAAATACCAAAATTACGCCAATATACTTGAGTATACGTCGACGCGAATACATGAATAAAAGTACACCAAACACAAGTGCTACGAGAGCAGCATTTGTGTATGTTGTCAGGTTCATCTTTTTTTTTGAATTGAGAGGATGTTTTTTTTTCAAATCTCCTGGTACCCAACCTTCACTTCACCGTCCACGACGAGCGTAGGGAAACCGGCGACGAAATTGGGACACTGTCCCTTTGAACAATCGACGAACGTGTATTCCGTCCCCTTCTCCTGAAAGTAATCTTTTTGCTTCGTACACCAAGGACACGTATCCGAACCGTACATGGTCACACCGGGACCCTGAGGAGGCGTATCCGATGCCGGTGGTGGTGAAATCGCGGAAGACGAAGAGTCCGGATCAGATACGTAGGAACTCTTTGTGCTGAGCCACCATTTGTAGACGTAAAAAGCCAGAACGGCAAGAATAATCGCAAACCCGATACGCGTAACGACTGAACTCGTGTCCATCTCTACTGGTATCATCCGAAAAGAATTATTTTTTCCACAACGCAGATATCAACTCCGCCTTGGTTTTCCTTTCATGTGGAACCTTGTACTTCTTTGCCAAGTTTGTGAGTTCCTTGACCGTGTATCCATCCAAAAGACGACGACCTTTTGCGATACGCCCATCTGGACGACGAACAAGTTGAAGTTCCGTGCGTCGTTTCCCCGTTGTGTCGATCCAGTTGTGGACCCAGTTTCGGGCGTTTTTCTTTGCACGTACTGGTGTGTACCCCCTGTTTGTTAGAACTTTTGTCAAGTTTTTCACGGTGAGTTGATTTGCACTGTTTCTGTATTTGTTCAAAATCGTCTTTGCTGGTGTTCGGAACATGCGATTCAAGTTGTACGTCTTTGGTGAAATGTTGCGAATCATTTTTGTGTATGCGTGTATGTTTGTTCGTGTACGCTTTGTCACGTTCTTTTTCGGAAACCGTGTCTTTGGCGGTGACTTCACAACCGGGCGTGCTTTTCGGGCGGCAGCAACGAGAGCACGTCTCTTGGGTGTGAGTTTCATGAACGTTTTCGGACTGACTTTTCCCCAGTTTGTGATTGTGACGTTCGGAATCGCCTTTGTGAGAATGTTCCGCGCAATGTTTGCCGCCTCCGTCTTTTTCGAAGCGATCACGTTTTGTAGGTTTTTCTCCGTGATGCGTGGAGTCAAGATGTGAAGCATCGCCTCCGTGCTTGGTAGACCAGGGTACTGTATTCCGTACCGAAGACGACCGTTCTTTATGTATGGTGTATCACGTCCTCGGTATTCGGTCGGGATGGCAACACTCAAAAAACGTCGAAACTTTGGAAACTGCGTCGTGTACTTTGTCAAAGAATTCAAGAAGAAGTGAGCATCGAACCGTTCATCAACGTTCGGTCCGATATCATCCTTCAAAAAGTTGCCGCGTTTCACCTCGTTCGACATGATCGTGTCCGTCAGTTTGGACATGCCAAAGTCGCCAATTGCAAATCGAGTACGATTTCCAGTGTCATCCACAAAGATGTTTCCGCTGTGCATGTCATTGTGACGAAACATCGGATACTTTTTACGAATCGTGAGAATCGTCGACAAGACTTGGCGGGCGATATCCAACAGGATTTCATCCGTGAGTCTCGATTCTACTTTTTTCATCCAGTTTCGAAGATCCCCGCCGTGGAAATACTCGGAAAAGATTACAATCTGATTCTTCGTGTTGATGAGTCCGGAAAGCTTCTTTAGATTCGTGTCTGGAACGAAAAGGACCGTGCGTTCTACGGAATCGTAACGCGGTGTGTGCGTCGGAGCAACTTCATGGACCTTTCGTCCAATTTCGTATTCGGTCAACGCAGCCTGTTTGTTTGGTGGAAGCGTAAGATCCACGGGGAACACTTTGATAGAGACGGCTTTCGTGCACGCAGGATCCTTGTATCCTAGGTACACGCTCGCTTGTTCGCCGCCTCCGAGTTTACCTATACCTATGTGAACGCGGGTCGGTGGACCTTTTGTGACATTGTACACGGTTCGAACACCTTTCGTGTTCAAGGTGGTCAACGCCGTTCCTGTTATTTGATTGGTCGTCACCTTTTTGAAAAAGTTGGACGCATTGACGTGTCGATTGAAAGGAAGCATCTGTTTTCGCGCGATAAACTTCATGATGTTTTCATCGCTTGGGTTATTTATAGGCATTCGCCAAGCAACCTTTCCGTGGACGACATTCACTTTGTTCTTGTTGACGCGTCGAACGGACCATGTAGGGGGGAGACGCAAACCATAATGTTTCTTTAGAAAGCCTGGGATGTTGGACGAATTTGTCTTGGGGACGTGGACAACGGTTTTCTTTCCATTCGGTGAAAAGTGAATGAGATTTACACTTCCATTTGTTTTATTATATCGCTTGTACTGTCTTTTTTTTACCCATGTTGGCGGCGACATTTCTTCTTCTTGTGTATCAATATTTTTTATACATCCTCCTCCTCGTCGTCAATCAGCTCCTCGTCGTCATTCTCGTTATTCTCCGCCGCGGGTGTTGGCTGGTCAATGAAACCAAACCCCTTCAGCTTGTTCGTCGGCGCAAGCATCACCTGCTGTAGACGCACACTGACACCAAACTTGTTGTCAATAAACCAAATCTGGTTAATCTCGATGATGGTCAAAACACCCTGACCCTTCTCGACCGAGTCTGGCGTCATCGCAATCAGCTTCCGGTTCGAATCGTACGCCTCTGCCGTGAACGAGCCGTTCGGATTCATAATCATCTTCAGCTTGAGTGTCGGTGCATACTCGCCCTTTCCGGGCGCGACTGGAGACTTGTAGAGCGCCTCACGCATAACCTCCTTGTTGTACTGCTTTCCGAGACACGACACAGAGTTTGCGTGTACAAAGTCGACAATCTTCGTATCCAGCGCCTTGAACTTCTCGACAATCTCCGGGTTGTCAAGTGACAGACTCAGAGAGTAGCTCGTCTTTCCCGTCGCTGCATCCGTGAACGTGCTCAGTCCGTATGGTGCGCGAAACTGTGGAAGCTGGAAAAGCAGCTTCTTGTTGCCGTCACCGTTCAGGTAGACAACCTTGCCACCCATGGTGTTCTTGCGTACAGGCGAAAATGTCACATCAGCCGCGTTGAAATCGTTGATACGACGGACGACGTAGTTTGCCATTGTTGCTTCTTCTACTATACATACGTCGGTCTCCTTTATTTTCTTTGTTCACAGTAACGATGAATAACCAAAAAGTTAATATCAACAAAGCCCAGCAGCAACTCGCAAACAGTCTAAACAAAATCGCCCATTACCACGTTCAGCAGTATGCAAACATGCTTAAACAGGGTATCGTTCCTCCGCCGGCAGTGACAAACGCTGTGAAACAAGCTGCAGTTGCAGCGGAAGCGGCAGGTGGAACCCAAGGAAGTAATCAAACCGCAAAGGCTGCGAACAATGCGGCGGCTGCAGCTGCAACATACAAAGCTATCATGGAAAATATAAACAGACCGAACTGGAACATCACCACGGCAAATTACACAAACAAGATGAATAAACTTTCGAATGTACAAAAACAAACCATAAAGAATGCAGCATATTTGAAACGCTTTCAACAATTGAAAAATAAAGCCACGAAAGAAAACCTCAGCAATTCGAACAAAAATAATATGAATATGTACCTGACTCCGAATCAGAAGAAAGAGATACAAAATGCGATTTAATGCCAGGCATCATGTGAACCTCGCAGCGGCAAACGTAACCAGTTTCCCATTGACAAACAACTAATCACGAAAGAATACACCCTGAACACTCGTGTCGGGGTTTCTTCTCTTTGAGAATTCTGAGAATTTGATTGTGGATCGTCTCCGGGTCTTGGTGTCCATCGATGACGTGGACTTTACACGGAACGTACTGAATCATCTTTTTGTACAAGACATCGAGTTCTTGTAGGTATTCGAGACTGATGTTCGAATCTCCAACCTGGTGTCGTTTCCCTATGTGTTCAAAAGCACGTTCGGGACTTTTCGAAAGAAAGATGTAGACATCTGGGTACCACGCGCGTCTGTCGTATTCGTGAACGTATACTAAATCTTCGGTAGGACAGACGTATTTTTTTTGAAGAAGATGTTCCCAAAACACGTGCCGTGTACTGAGAAGACACCTCTCGTACACGACAGTGTCTTTCGTGTCTACGGGTCGAAGCGTTTGAAGAATGCGAAGTTGAAGCACGAGCGCCCACCTTGATTTGTCAGAGTAGAAAAGTTCGAGAGGCCACGTTTCGATCGGTTCACGTCGCACCTTCCATCCTTTTTTTTCAAGCAAATCGAGTTGAGTGGTTTTTCCCGAACCGATGTTTCCATCAATCACCACCTTCATGTTTTAATAAACACGTTGGGTATTTTTAGTTTGTGTTTGCTTCCGAGGAAAACGCTGGTGGGCGACACGCCGCATCAGCTGGAACGATGTATGCCTCGGGTCCCTTTTCCTGAAGGTACCGACGATACGAGAGGTTATCCTCGTAGGCGATTCCCTTTTTGGTCATGATGATATCGTTATAAATGCGCGAAGACTCATAGACGTTAAAGCACCGATCGGCGCCCATACCGAGACGGGTTGACATTTTTTATACTGTACGAAGAGAAAAAAAACTCTGTATTAAAATCGTTGAACATCCATCGATGTGAGCTTCTTCACAATGTCTGTAAACTTGGTCCCCTTGATACAATCGAACGACTCTTCTGTCGTTTTCGTGAGTTTGGTCTGCTGAAGCTTTTCATTCAAGACTTCGTAGGCGAGTGCAATCTCACGAAGCGTCTCTGCCCCTGTAACAATCACCTTCCCTGTACTGAAAATGCTCGCCGTCACCTGCTTGGTGTTATCCGCTGGGTGAAACTTCACCTTGACTGCCGAGTATCTGTCCGGTTGAAACGTGACGACAAACCGTTTTTCGGCGGACAGAACCGAAATCACCTTTGAAAGATCCACATGAGCATTCAACGAAAAGTTCGTGTTGATCATGACGACCCGATACGGTTCCGTCTCCACCTTCTTGTCGAGAATGCTCGACACGAGAAACACGAGCTGGTGTACGATGCGTGTACAGTCGCGCAAATCCGAACACCCGGCGACTTGAAACGATCCATTCGGAAACACTTTGATGGATTTTTGCGAATACCGGTCAGCGTATCCAACCGTGACTTGGTTATAAAACGCCGTCTCGTGAAGTGTCCACTCAAACCCATTCGTATGCGCTCCCTTGCGACGTATACGAATCGGTCCATGCGCAAACGCATCTCGAATCTGTTGAAGGTTGATATCTGTTAAAAACTTGCAAAGCATTGTAATTGTGGTGATGCGTATCCACGAAGGTGGGTGCTCATACTGTTGCCGGATAGCATCAAGCGTCACGATGTAACGTTTGGTCTCCATTTGTACTTACTTTAGTATACCTCTAGGTCTTTAAGCCCTCACACGACGCTTTTTTTTGCTTGTCGTTGTGAGTATGTCTTGAAGTTGCTTGACGACATTCTTCTTTTTCAGTTTCGTCAACAAGACACGAATCTGCTTGTTTTTGTCAATCGCGACCCGTGGACAAATGGGACATGACGCTGGTGCAGATCGACGGCGGCGTTTCACAACTTTCTTCATCACGCGTCGCCGACGACGAAGACGAACAGATTGAACGATACGTTTCGCTTTCCTCGAACCACCCATGCGTCGGATATTAACGAACGTTTCTTTCGGCAGTTTCGTCATTTCTTGTGCGCGCACGACATTGCCACGTGTTTTTTCGAGTGCGTTGATCCCACGCTCTACATTCGCGAGTCCACCGGCGTTTCGGATCATTTCGTTGATACGTGCTTCGCCCTGGGAAGGAGCTCCCCCACCGGCGGTTCCGCCGCCACGAACATTAAACGGACCGATACGAGGGAAGTTGATGTTTCGAATGGCACCTCCCGTGCCTTGACCGCCTCGAGTATTGAATGGACCGATCCGAGGGAACTCGATGTTTCGAACGGAACCACCCGTCCCCGTGCCTCCCGCTCCACCCGTCACGGGTCCGAGACTCGGAGCAAAGCTCGGTGCAAACGTAAAACCCGGTCCGGCTCCGCCTCCTCCCCCACCCTTGTTCTTGTTCGGTGGTCCGCCTCCAACTCCCTTGTTGTTCTTGTTCGGTGGTCCACCTCCAACTCCCTTGTTGTTCTTGTTTGTTTGGGTACCTTTGTTATTCGGTGGTCCACCTCCAACTCCCTTGTTGTTCTTGTTTGTTTGGGTACCTTTGTTATTCGGTGGTCCGCCTCCAACTCCCTTGTTGTTCTTGTTTGTTTGTGTACCCGTGTTCGATTTTCCGCCACTAGGTTTAAAACGTTTAAGAAATTTATATCTAAAATTACCAACTCGAGGAAATCTTGAAAAATTAATAGGAGGTCCGGTATTTATATTTCTTATAACCGGTTTTGGTCTTACAGGTAAAAGCGGTGGAAGTGGTGGTGAGTTGCCCTTGGGACGCGGTGGAAGTGGTGGTGGGAACAACTTTTCCAAATCTTGTATTATACGCTTGTTGTATCCTTCAAATAATGGTTTATAATTGAGTGGGGGTGGTTGTTTCCACATATTCACGAGCTTCTCCAAATTGGCAGCGGCTGTATTTGCATTCCCCTGGCGTTTTACTTCAGCATTATGCGCTGCGATAACACGTGCACCTTGTATGCGTCTTGCTTCTTCTGTGTTGGCTTTAAGTTTAGCAGCCTTGTTTGCATTTGCAGCCGCCTTGTTCGCAGCCTCTTTTTCGTTCGCAGCCTTCTTTGCGTTCGCAGCCTTCTTTGTGTTCGCAGCCTCTTTTTCCGCAGCCTTCTTTGCGTTCGCAGCCGCTTTTTCGTTCGCAGCCTTCCTAGCCGCCTCTTCCGCAGCCGCCTTGTTCGCAGCCTTCCTAGCCGCCTCTTCCGCAGCCGCCTTGTTCGCAGCCTTTTTAGCCTCAGCGTTCGCAGTCTTCTTTGCGTTCTCATCCGCCTGCCTAGCAGCCTCTCTCTCCGCCGTACCGAATTCTTTCGTAAGAGCCTCGATTCGTTTTTGTCCAAGTTCTTTTAATGATTGTCCACGTGTCTGTGACGGGAAAAAACGAGTTTGTAAACGTTTTGTTCTATAGTTTTTGAGTCTTCCGTTTTTAGGGTTAGCATGCAAATAACCATATGATCTATTTAACATCTCATTATGTAAACGCATAAGGCGTTGTTTTTCAGATCCATTGGTAGCATTTTCTATTTTTGTCAAAATATTCCAATTCAAACCTGGATAATTTTTTTCCCACCCTTTCGGTGGGTTAGAAGGGGATTGGTGCATTCTCCTCATGTTCTACTACTGGCGAAAGAAAAAAAAAGTGTGTCGTGTGCGTCTCAAAACCGGTGTGTTCTTGAACCGAAGAAACAAACAAAAAATGCCCCTGACGCTCCTTCCTCCCTACCAGCCTGAAGGGGTTGCCTGGCTCGTGAATCGGGAACGGGATGAGACGCATCCCGGTGGGTTCCTGTGTGACGAGATGGGTATCGGAAAAACGGTTCAGCTTATTGCGATGATGGTTCGGAACGTGTTGCCACGCACGCTCATCGTGGTTCCAAAGTCTATCGTTCAACAATGGGCATCTGAGATTTCGAAATTCACGGACGGTCTGATGCCCACCATCCTGTTTGATGGACCGAAGCGAACCATACACCCGGACTTTGAAGGTGTTGTGATTGCGCCGTACTCTGTGCTCGTCTCGGAGAGCGCGATTCACGGGATTCATTGGGACAGACTCATCATGGATGAAGGACACGAGATTCGAAACCCAAAAACAAAGATTCACAGGTCGCTTGCGAAGATTGACGCGGGTGTTCGGTGGATCGTCACGGGAACGCCGGTATTCAACTCGATGAAGGATTTCGTGTCTCTGTGTTCCTTTCTCGGGCTGAGTCAAGGCACGGTCCTCCGTGAGTATGATACGATCCGTTCAAGGTATGTGCTGCGACGCACGAAAAAGCACAGGTGTACGGTTGAGACGCAGGTACTCGATATGTATCCCGAAGAGCAACAGGTGTATTTCGATGCGTTCATGTACGGTCAAGGACTCATGGGAACGACGGACAATGCAATCATCATGCTCGAAGCTATTCTTCGGCTTCGTCAGACGATGGTGTGGCCCGAGTTGTTTCAGCGCGGAGTCGCCTTGAAGTCAAAGGAGCCCCCTGAGCCATACACGGGTCGGTCTCGAAAACACGAGGCGCTTCTGAGTGCTTTGGCTTCACACCCGGATGAAAAGGCGCTGGTGTTTACTCAGTTTACATTGGAGACGGACAAACTCCAGGAGATGTTTCGTGATTTGGGGTATCCCGTGTTTCGTATCGATGGACACGTCACGGACAAGAATGAGCGTGACGCGCAGATTCAAGAGTTTCGGAACGCCCCGCCTCGCGCGGTCTTTCTGATTCAGATTCGAGCCGGTGGTGTTGGACTCAACCTCCAAGAGGCGTCGCGCGTGTACATCACAAGTCCAGCGTGGAACCCAGCAACCGAGCTTCAAGCGATCGGGCGCGCGGATCGGACCGGTCAGACGCGCGCAGTCCACGTCACGCGGTATGTGTACAAGGCGTTCCCAGATGTGAATTCGATCGAGGAGTTTATGATGGACTTGCACGAGAAAAAGTCGGAGGTGGCGGCTGAAGTACTCGGAGAGAAGCGACCAGGAGCACTCACGATGCGGACGATTGCAAAGATTTTCAAAGTGTAATTGTAGTACCGATATGTCGACTCGTGCAGTTGTTTTACACGACAAGTCGAAAACAACTCCAGGGGGTCTCACTTCTAAAAAACTGATGGTGTCTCCATCAAGTCAGGAAGTTGTCAGTCGAGCGAAACGCCGTCAAGGACTCAAGAGTCCGTGGGCGCGTGCGACTGAAGCGTGTCTCAAAGAGCTTCGCGCAAAAGGCGTGATAAAGAAGGATGGTGGTATCGTTCTTATGAATGTCGGCAAAGAGGGAAAGGCGTTGTATGCATGCGCAAAAGAAAAATCTCAGACATGAATAAAAAATGCCTATGACCCAGCAGCAAAAGGACGTTTCCGCTCGCGGAAAAGCGCTTCGGTATTGCCACAAAAAACTCGGTCTTGACGGCTTCGTACCCGCCACCAAGGGGTCTCTTCTCGACATGTGCATCGAAGCAAAACTCGCCGGGAAGAAAAAATAATCTTGACTACTAAAAAAGAAAAAAATGGTCAGCTATGCCCCAACCAAGTTTTACGCCTCCGGTGGTAAACGTCTGTTCCGTTCCAAGATGACCGGCAAGCTGTTCGTGCGTCGTCCAGGCGGTGTTCGCAGCTACCGCTCCAGCGGTATCCAGGTGAGCCACATGGACACCAAGCACGGCAAACGCGTCGTGCGTAAGCACCACACCAGCGTCCCTTACGGCATGAAGCCCGTCGCGAAGTACGCCTCTCCCCGCCGTTCCGCGTACAACACCATGTCCGCCATGTTCATGCGTCGTTAAGAAACGCGAACCCTTTCAGTTGATCTTCAGAAGCAGCAGCCACTGGGACAGCAGCGGTCGTGCGTAAAACAACCTGGTATGCGCGAACAATCAGTCCATATGTCTCTTGAAAAAAATACGTTCCGGGAATCTCAATAATACAAGTCAAAGACTCACCTTTGAGTCCTCCTTCTTCGATGTGTGGAAAAATAGTTTTTTTCGATTCATCAAAAAAGTATGTTGTTGGGTCCACCTTTACACGGAGTCCACCGTTTGAAAGGTTTGATCGGTACGGTTGTTCCTCAGAAAACTCTGCGTCAAGACGTGCCCACCATTCCAGAAAATCAGGGGGCATTTCCAGTGTTACGGATTTGAAGTTTGATATCCCATCGTACATGACGCGTCCAGTTGGAACCTGAAACCGAAACGGGGTTCCATCTGCATACGTGATTTTCGATCCACCTCCTTTTTTACTCGTCAACACGAGGGTTGAAAAGTCAACGTCAGACCACTTCTTCATATATGTCTTTATTTTCTGTCTTCTTTAATATAAGATGCCTCCCAAACGCGTGAAAGATTACCGCAAATACAAGCCGAGCACGTCATACAAACTCAAAAAGATGACGCTGAAACCAATCTTCGAAAACTACGTGACGCTTGGACGGTTCCGCGTTTCACCGCCAAAAAAGAAAAAGACCTAACGATGAAGATGCATTCCGAACATGGCGCGTATAGCGCCTTCCTCATTCTTGTTCAGATTGACACCGGCTCTGTGAACTGCGATCCGAAGACGTAACAGAGCGTTCTTTGATTGATGTGTGTTTTTGTAGTTCTTCAGAGTGCGTTCGAGACGCTGACGGAGTTCCATACGCGCTCGAGGATCGTTATAGACGACAGATGCCTCGACCAGGTTTTCGAGAGAGGCACGACGAATCGCGTTGTTTGTCGCGCCTCGGAGCGGATGACGTGGAGTGAATAACATACATGTACTTAAGATTTTTTGTACGGAGCACAACTTGCTCGCATAGTGAACCCTTTTATGGGTCCTTTGATACACTTGTTTTTGGTGAACTTTCGGGGCAGAGTAAAAACCTTTTTGTTTGAAGACCTGACGCACTTTTTGTTCTTGGGTCCCGCCTTCGAACAGGACTTCATCTTGTTATTGTATGAGAATTTAGCTAGCTGAAAGTTTCCATGTGAAACCCCGTCTTTTGACTTTTTATGGGACTTTGTACGCTCTTTCTCAGATACTAAGCTCTGACCTATGTAACTCCTCCCGTCGACGTTGTATATATGACGGTATATGACGCCGTTTCCGTCCATTGATGTATGTTTCTATTATTTTCTTAACTGGAACACATCTCACAACTCTCGGGATTTGCAAGGGAACATGCCAGTTTCTGTTCCTCCGTAGGTTCTGCTTGTATAACAGGTACAGTAATCTGAATTGGTCGAGCCTTCGGGCGGGTTCGGATGTAGTAACTTCCTGTTTTGAGACCCTTGCGCCATCCGTGGAAGTGCATGCTCGTCAGCTTTGCGCTCGTCGGGTCCTCCATGAATATATTCAGTGATTGCGACTGATCGATGAACGCCCCGCGATCCGCCGCCATGTCAATGAGACTCTTTTGTGAAATCTCCCACACGGTCCGGTACACCGCCTTGAGCTTGTCTGAAATATCAAGCGTTTGAACCGATCCTCCGTGTCGAATGATTTCCGTCTTTGTGTCTGAGTTCCATTTTCCGATCGCTTGAAGATCACGAACCAAGTGTTTGTTCACCATGACAAACTCACCCGCGAGCGTTCGACGCAAGTAAATGTTGGTCGTGTATGGCTCGAAACATTCGTTGTTTCCCATGATTTGGGATGTGGACGCGGTGGGCATGGGTGCAATCAAAAGAGAGTTACGGAGTCCGTACTTTTGAATGTCCTCTTTCAGAGCATCAAAGGGGACGATGGGTTTCACACCCCACATGTCAAACTGGAGAATACCCTGTGACGCGGGCGACCCTAGGAACGTCTCGTATTTACCATCCTCCTTTGCGAGGGCGCACGACTCTTGAAGCGCTGCAAAGTAAATGTTTGTGAAAATGTGAGTGTTCAGTTCGCGTGCACCCTGCGAATCAAAGGGCAAACCAAGCATCATGAAGATGTCAGCGAGACCCTGAACACCAATTCCAATAGGTCGGTGTCGGAGGTTGCTGTTTCGAGCAGGTTCGGTCGGGTAATAGTTCGCGTCGATGACCCGGTTCAGGTTACGTGTCACAACACGCGTCACTTCCTGAAGCTTGTCGAAATCAAACGTGTATTGCTGTGTGCCTTCGGGTCCAACCTGACTGATTGGTTTCAGAAACGCGGGGAGACACAGACTCGCGAGATTACACACAGCCGTCTCGTCCGGTGTTGAAACCTCCATGATTTCTGTACAGTTTCCGGCAATGACTCCGTTGAAAATACCCATGTGACGCTTCGGTTCGTTGAAACAATATGTCGCATCCTTACGCCCCGTGTCCTCGATGGACGCGACGCGCACATACTGGCGGACATCGCGCGTGACGGGCGTGAAGTCATTGAGGGCAAGACGGTGTGTTTTGAACCCAGCCTTCAGAAGCGTCTCAACCCCGAGAGCAGAAACCACGAGCCGCCAACACGCCTGCGTATCGAACATCTTTTTCCCGCCCTTACCATCTGGTAGTTCCGTCTCTCCAGCCTCGTGTAAGAGACCGATGGTTGAACTCACACCGAGTGTGTGAAGCATCAACTGGATGTCACGTAGAAAGCTCAGATGAATAGAAGCAACCGAGATGCTCTTCTGACTAGGATTTCCGGGGCACCCTTGTGTGTGCCCGTCCGCATCACAAAACCCCGCGAACCACTCGAGCCGCGTTTTCACTGAACCATGAAAAGGGACTTGGAACTTCGGTGGGAGATCATACGGAAGCATCACATTGAGTCGACCCTGTGCATCTTCATTTCCAGACATTGTGCGTATATCGAGAACATCGACTAGTTTTTTCTTTTCACCGTACAGTGAAACACCCGGAATACTCTTTTCGCCGCTATACGTTGCATGATATGTGCCGTCTCCACAGAAGAAACCGTGTGTATATGCATACTCAAGATCCGTTCCAAACTCCACAGGACTTGGTGGGGTCCACTTGACGAGGCGGTCACCTGGAACAAGATTCGTGGTTGGTTTGATTTCTGTCTTTGAACCATAACCAATCTGAAGATGAAACTTGTGATATTCGGTACACTCGAGGAAAGTGCCGTCACTGAAATTGACACGGACCAAACGACTCTTGTCACTCGTCTTGTTCACAACAGCCTCGGACCACTCTTCACCATTCCAGAGTTCAACCTTGCCCTGCAAAGTATCTATGCGTTTATACCCAGACTTTGTAAGAATTTTCGTTTCGGGGGACACGCACAAGTTGGACGACTTGACTGTTCCGATGTTCTTCTGGTTTGATTTCTTATTGACACTGTCCTTGTAACATACGTAGGGTGTTCCCGTCTCAACCTGTGAACGGAGAACACGATCCCAAACCTCGCGTGCCCGGACCTTCTTCTTGTACCGTCCCTGTGCGACGTACGTACGATACAACTCGTTAAAATCATCGCCATACACGTCCTGAAGACCCGGTGACTCGTTTGGGCACATGAGGTACCAGTCCCCGTCCTCCTCAACCTTGTGCATGAACAGGTCCGGGACCCAAAGAGCCGTGAACAGATCGCGACACCGAGCTTCATCATCCCCCTGATTCAGACGAAGTTCGAGAAACTCCATCACGTCTGCGTGCCACGGCTCCAAGTACACGGCAAAAGACCCTTTGCGTTTTCCACCACCCTGGTTCACATACCGAGCCGTGTTGTTGAAAACACGAAGCATGGGCACGATACCGTCAGCAACACCATTCGTTCCCTTGATTGGTGTTCCGTTCGAACGAACGTTACTGATGTGAATTCCGATTCCCCCAGACCACTTGGAAATCTGGGCACACTCCTTCAGGGTGTCATAAATGCCTTCGATGGAATCATCCTTGGCGGCGAGCAAAAAGCAGCTCGACATTTGCGGTCGTTTCGTACCGGCGTTGAACAGCGTCGGTGTTGCGTGCGTAAAGTACTTTTGGGACATGAGGTCGTAGCTTTTCTTGACTGACTTTACATCCTGTCCGTGAATCGACAGAGCCACACGCATGAACATGTACTGTGGCGTTTCTCCCAGAAAGAGGTACCCCTTTTGGAGTGTTTTGATTCCAAAGTATCCGAAATCGTAGTCTCGTGTCGGCTGGATCCACGTGTCCATCTCGAGCTGGACATTCTTCATAAACTCGTCTGAAAGAATCCCCTTGGCGTGGAGGGACAGAGCACAGTCACTGAACGTCTTTGGACACGTCTTTTGGAGGTTCGAGACTGTGATGCGCATAGCGAGTGTTTCGTAATCAGGGTGTTCTGTGATCATGCCGATCGCCACTTCAGCACTCAGCGTGTCAATTTCACTGGTTGAAATACCGTCATACATGGACGCAAACACCTTTTGAGCAATCTTGTCCGGTTGAACAGACAGCGGCAGAAACTCGGGTGCTTGATTTAACTTTTGGAGTCGTCGGGTCACCTTATCAAAGAGCATTTCAACGGCATCTCCGGATCGCTTGATGACCTTCATGTATTGTGTAAGCACTGGAAATTTTTATCTCTGAATTTCATAGGTCATGGCAAACTACATCCCACCCAAGACTCCCGTCAGCGAAGCCTTCTTTTCGCGATTTAACAAAGAGTACCTGCATTCGACGATAACGAAAAACGTAAATTCGAAAACCGGGATGACCATTGATCGTCAAAACGACAGTGATCTCCAGGCGCTCATGGTGAAAGTGTACGACCACGCCGTCGTGAATCCGTACGCTGACATATCTGCCCAAGTCACGCGCATGAATGACTTGGTGGTTCAGGAGGCGACCAAGACCATTCAGACGGGAATTTTGCAACAGTTGTCATATTATGACTACGTCACGCGGAACCCAGTTCCGCTCGCAATGCCTGTAAGCACGACGACATACGGCACGAAGATGCCTGGAAACGACAAGTTTGCCATTCCCTTTTCATGAGTAATTTTTCTCGTCTCCGAAATGAACGAGTCCCATGGCAACGATACCGAGAAACAGTCCAAAGTACTGCAAAGGTTTAAACCGTTCCCCTAAAAGAAAAAATGCAACACCTGCACCCAGTAACGTGATCATACCTTCCCACATGGCGGAAACCCACATCATGCTTCCTCCAAGTTGAAAACTCTGAATCAAAAAATAGAGAACCCCACAATAGCCAAGGAGTCCACACAAGAGGTTACGATGCGTGTTTGTCTGTGAATACATTTTCAAATGAAAGTTTCCGAAAATTTCAGAAAACGACATGGCGATCACGCTTGCGAGTGCCATTTATTTCACTCGAGAAATTTGTCGAGACAACTGAATGTGCCACGGATACAGTACAAAAACCTGAAACGTCAGGGCGATCAAAGCAATCGTCAACGCGATGACTGGCACGTGTTTTCGCCACTCTTCGTCGCGGTCCATTTTATTCTTTGCTCAGAAAAAAGGAGACAATGGTCAAGCCTCTGGAAGAAATTTTGCTCGGCGTTTTGATGGTGTATATCGTCGATCGTTCAGCCCGACTCGTGAGCTCGATCGTGTCGAGTCGCCGCGACATGAACGACCTGGACACGGAAAAGTTTCGGTGTTCCGTCGAAGTGACTCTTCTTGTCGTGACTTTTGCTCTCCTGTGGCTCCGTCTAAAAAGCTCAGGTGTACTATTTGTAAGATGAATCGGTATCGAAATGAAACATTTGAAGTCTGTCGTTCCAAGGGATGGGACAAAGCACCTGTAAGCACAGTCTGGTTGTTGTTCACCGAAGAGATTGGTGAACTCGCGTCAGCGATACGTCAGTATCAGCGACACTACAAAAAGACTGGACTCAAGAAGGACCGTGGGACGGATGTCTCCACCGAAATGGGCGACGTGTTCTCGTACCTGTTTCAGCTGGCGTACATGTTGAACATTGACCTCGATAAGATGTGGGAACGTCACCGTCAGAAGGTTCAGGAGAGACACTACGAAGAGGGTGATTTAAATCTTCAACTACACTAGAAGAAAAATGACGAGTTTGTTGCTCAGCGACCAAAATCATAACGATCATATCAATCCGTACACATACACACGCACCTTTGGTGTTTCATACAACGGTGGATACAAAGCAGGCGCCCCTGCAATTGCCGTTGAAACGGAAGTGAATGATGACGTCATGTTTCCTCCGTTGGATACACAAGACTCGGGTGTTCCCGTGGATCATTTCAATCCATTGACCCTGGACGATGCTGGAAACATGTACCTAAAAACAGGAAGTTCTCACCCAGCCACGTCCTTTCTTTATCCAGCGCGTAAAGTCCAATACGACGACGGAACAACGAATTTTACACGCGAAGTTATTCTTGGAAACGCAAAGAATTACGTCACGCCTGATGATTTTCCTCGTTTGTCTGATAACCACATCGTTGTTCTCATAAGTCTCTTGGTGTTGTTTGTCATCCTCTTAAATTTTTTCAAGCTTCGGTGATACGACGACTGGGTTTCCTTTCATGAGTTTTTCGCGTTCGAGCATTTTCTTTGCGGACAATCCAGAACACATGTGCAGTTCGAGTTGAATGCACCGCATGCAATACATTCCTGTGCACATTTTACACGGCGTGACGATACCCTTCCGTGTACAATGCACACACTTTGAAATGTCCATACTGTTCAATCGTATTTTTTATTTTAGACCCTCCTTCGTAATCTTGTATTTGATACACTGACGAGCGCTCAAGTACATGTCTCTTTGAAGAAGTCTGTCGAGTTTCTTCTCGGGAATGCTCGTCTCGCGAAGGTAAATCTTTTTGATTCGTTTCATGATGAGTTCACACTGTTTCATTTCATCCTTGAGGTCCTCGTATTTCCCCCACATGTCGTTGCTGATTTGGTGAATCAGGAGATATGTGTTTGGTAAAACCTGTCGCTCGTCTCCACCCAACAATATGAAGGTTGCTGCTGACGCACACATCCCCTCGGCGATGGTCACCACGGTTGACTTTATGGTTCGAAGAAAATCCATGGCACCGAGACCGGCGTGTACGTCTCCGCCTTCACTTTGAATGTGAAGGAAAATGGGGTTGTGGCGATCACGCTCCACGCGTTTCAATACTTGACAGAGTTCGACGATAGACTCACGAGACACTTCACAGTAGAAGAACACATCGGGTCCTTCTACTTTGATGTACTCAAACTCATCCTTTTGTTCAGACATGACTCTTCATCGTCTCTCGATTTTATGTACTGTTCACGAGAAGAAGAGTGACAATCAGTGTAAAAGGAATCAAAAAACTCATGTACTGCCGGACTTTAGACGGACGGTCATCGTCGTCGTCTTCTTCGATAACGACGACGGTTTCATGCGTGGCGCGACACATGGGACATTCCGACTTCATGTGGATACATTGCATGTAACATTGAACATGCATGGGTTGTCTGCAACACCGGAGCTGTAGACTGTTTCCCTCTGTGAGTGGTTCCAGACATATGGGACACTCCATATTCTAGTTATTATTATTGTTGTTGCTGGCATTCAGATGCTGTTTGAGAAGTCTGTTGTACTCCTTTTTATTGGTGAGCATGGTATAATTCTTTCGTTTGTTCCACTCCTCGTGGTTGCTTGCTGGGAGATACGCCTTTGCGATTGCGTTTCGGTTCTTCGCTGGAAGCGTGTACCATTGTCGTTCCGTGCGTTTTGTTCCCACGTTTCGCTGAAGTCGTCCAAACGGAAGAAACGTGTATTTTGACGTACCAACCTGAACGTTGAACGCTTTGTTTGGGCGTGCTGGTTTCGCCTTTCCCATGATGTACTCTGCAATCATTCGAGGGGTCATCTTTGTGTTCACTTCCGGGAGGTGCAGGTTTCGAGCAACCTCGAGAAGCTGACCTTTCGTCAAACGCGTCCATTGACGTCCGTTGATCCGAAGATGTCCGTTGAGTCCGAGAGTGATGACGTGTGTCGGAACCGCTCCGATTGGAAGGTTTTTAATGTTGAATATGTTTCGAACAGCCTGTGGGATGTTTCGACCGGCTTTCAAGTACGAATCGATAACAGTTCTCTGTGCCGCCTTCTTTCCCTTTGGAACCTTGTACCAGTACGGCTGCTGACCTGGTCCGGGGCGAACGTACATTTTTCCGTTCGGGTCAACTGCGTTCCACCCGGGAGCCCGTCGTTCTTTCCCTGCCGTCGCGGTTTTCTTCGGAGCTTCGAGTTGTATTCCGAGACGACGAAACGCGTTCGTCGTCGACTGTGGAATCGGTCGTCCCGCCTTTTCAAAGGCTTTCACGACTTTCGGGGCAACGCCACGCATGTTCATGGGTCCCATGTTCAAGTACCCTTTCAGTTCTGGTCTACGTTCGAGGATTCGGTACGGATAAAACCGTGGTTTTCCGTTCGTTCCGGGGCGAATGTAAAATCCTTCCGGCGTGTTCTTCAACGCGTTCCACGTTCCTGCGAGTGGGTACCGTTGTGCGAGCTTTGCGAGCTTTTGCTTCTTGTTTTCTGGGACTGGTTTCGTGACGATTCCTTTCGCTGCAATGTTAATCGCGAAAATCACGGGAATGTACTCTTTGAAAAACTTTTTAAACAGTTCTCGGGGTTTTTCAATGTCTACCGGGTCCTTTATTCCTGAAAAGATGACTGTACCGTTTTTGAAAAACTGGTACGTCCACGCTGGATTCTTCAGTTTGAGAATCACAGCGGGAAACAGCTCTGGCGTGTAACGAACCGTCTTTTCCATCGGAAGCCCGCGAAGCGTCTCGCTCAACTCGCTCAACAGAAAAGGTTTGTTCACGTAAAACACGCCGTCAATCTTCTTGTACTCTGGTTTCTTTCGAAGGAGATCTTTCGGCGCCCAGCCGTTTCGAACAACGTCGAGAAACGCACGTTCGTAGTTTCCAGACCCGAGAACGTCAATCGCGTGTTTCGTCATGTGTACGGTTTGCGTTCCGTGTTTCGCAACGATACGTGTTGGATTTTTTCCAGAGTATCGGGTGACCCACCGACCTCCTGTGTACCGCGCAATGGGAAGTTTCTGTGAATACTCGAGAACTTCCGTGAACCGTTTCGGAACGTTTGGATATCCAGCCTTGAACAAGTCAACGTTCGTTTCAACGTGTACGATGGAGGAAATCATCTTCGATTTTGAAAGTTTGTATCCGTGTTGGTCGTTGGTAAACACTCTCTTTTCACGCCATGTACGCTGAATACGTTTGACGAGAGCGTTATTCATATTCTACTATACGACACTAAATTTTTTTGACAACCGCCTTGAGCACCTTCTTCTTTTTCTTCACGGGAAGAAGAGGTTTTTCAAACACGGGCTCGACTGGAACAACAAGTTTCTTCTTTTTCACCCTCCTGATTTTCGGTGGAACATACGGGGGTATTACATTCTCTGCGCGAAGTTTTGCTATGACATCATCTGGAGCATCCTTCATGTGACGAATGATGTCTTCGATGAAATAAATGGGACCGCGTGGTTTCGGGACGTAGGGTGGTATAGGACGGTTCAAGGATTGTATAATTTCTGCAACTCTTGACATAAAAGTAACGCGTGTTTTAGTTTTAGTAGAGAATGGATTCCGTTCTTTTCAACTCTGTCATCGTGGAAAACGCGTCCCGCAATCTTATCGGATACTATATCACGCAGACTATTCAAGAGTCGAAGAAGCGAAAGGTGTTTCGCGACGGTCTTGTCATTCATTTTGAACCATCTGAGGCGACGTGGATCGCGTCGGATGATCAGGGGGAACTTTTCGAGTTTACGTTTGACGATTTCATTACAAATGCTATTTATGTGCACAGTGACTAGTCCTTCAGTCCTCTTCCTCCTCGTAGCTTCCCAGCTTCATCAGGCGCTCGCGCAGCGTCTTGGGCGGTGACTTGACCGTCTCAAACTCCTCATCGACATCCGTGTCGTCCAATGCACTCCCGTGTGTATTGCACAACTCGCAGTCCTCGTGCACCTTTTCATCCAGCGGGTGGTCGTGCTTCGGCTGATCCGCCTTCTTCTTGGTCTTTGGCTTCTTGATGGGACCCGTCGACGTGGTTGGCACGACAACCGCGGCGTCATCCTTCTTTTGCTTCGCGTCGTGAACGCGACACACGCACTTGCCTGCCAGAGGGGGGAGAGAACACGGCTTCCCCTTTGCCGTCGTGGCATTGCACTTGCTCGAGCTCGCGCCGTCACTCTCCTCGGGGCGAGTCACCACCTTTGTGGGCTTCCGAGCCGCCGCCGCCTTCGTCGTCGTCGTCGTCTTCTTGAGCTCCGTCGCAGGCTTCACATCCGAAGGCAGGTACTTGGCGACGAGGTCAGTCAGCTCGAGACCCTCGCCCTTTGCGACGCGCTCAAGCAGACCGGTCATCTCGCGGCGCATGATCTCATCAAACATCTGAGCGTAAGAGGAGGTCGCCATTTTTTTCTTTTGGAATGAGCCGCTTCTTCAGTTTCTTGAGACGAACATGACACGTTTTTATGAGCTTCTTGTTTTTTTGAGCCTCATACAAAAGTGACGCAATCGCGATGTTCATGGCGGACACGGTGGATACGTCTTGGACGACACGCGCAATCTCGTGTACGTCGACGCTCGTATGGTGAAAGGCGACATCGTTCAGAATGTCTGGAACGAGACTGAAAGCGGCGCCGCGTACAAAGTGTTTTTGCATCTTTTGTGTGTTTCGTCCGAGACGCCGTACCGTTATTTGCACATGGACACACGCCTTCATGGCTTCTTCCCCTGAAGGTGACGGACAATTTTATATGCCTCGCCACGTGCACGCGACGTTTTCTTCGCCTGAATCTGCTTGATGAAGTTTCGGACAATGTTTTGGTTTGAAGGTGACACCAAAGGTCGTAGGTGAAGGATTCGACTGACGTTTCGTTGACCCTTTGACGCGAGCCGACCGTACAAGGGATTCCGGAGCTTGACGCCTGGATACAAGAATGACGAGGCGAGAACGGAGATGCGTTCCTTGTACAAGTACGCCGCCGTGGGAATCGGAAGTCCGTACTTTCGGGAATACACCTTTTGTACGTTTTGAGCGCTCGATCCGTTGACGTAGGCAAGACTCGCGTCTGCAAACTCAGTCATCCCGAGACCAGGCATTTTCAGTCTGTAGTTGAACACTTGATACACGTATTTCCTGGTTGGAGGGATGTACCTGTGATCTGGAACAAAGGTTTTCACGTCGAGACGTGCGTTTGCGCCCTTGTACGTTTCGTTCAGCCATTGAACAAAGCCGGAGAGGTAGGTGCTCATGACGCTGTGCATTTTCATGGCTTTCTTGTGTGCCTCGGACCGCGAGAGTTTCTGAGGCACGGCAAAGACGAAATCAAAGTCTCGGCTTTTCGGAATGTGAGAGTTTCCAGACGCTTGGAGAAACAGTCTGTCTCCCATACCACCCCCGAGACGAATCGAAAAATCGGCGTGACTGCGAAGAAGTCCTTTGTTTTTCTGACTGTACAGAATGAACAGCCGCGGAAGCTGTTTCACGATTTCAGGTCGGGACAACACAGGGACGTGTTCCCGAGCACGAACCAGTGTGTGACTCGCATCGAACACCACAATCTCAGATGGAAACACCCCTTTATGAAACCTTGTTTTTTTACTCGGTGAATAAATACCGTCGTACCCGCGAGGAATCAGGTATTCGCGTGCAAACCGCGCAAACACGTCTGTGTTCACTTCCGTCACGGAGAACCGTTCGCCGCGCCCGGATGGATGTTTCGCGAGAGACGAAACAATCTTGGCTTTTGCGATGCGTTTGTACACGCTCATTTGTTGCTGACGAGTGACGTTTGTTCCGAGCGCAAACTTGAGCCCGAGAAGTGTGTTCTGACTCAGATATTTTTCAATCTGCTTTATTGTTCCGTGACGCAACACGAACAGTTTCATGGGTTTTTGTGTCACAAATGCACACGCAACTCCGTTGGATGCATATTCACGCGCGACCCGTATGTTTTGCGTGACGAAGAAGATTTTCGTCTTTGTGAGTGCGGTCGAACACCCAACCTTTGGATTTCCGTATCCTTTGTATACGTACGTACCCGCTGGAAGAATCTTTTCCATGACGTCTCTCTCTAGAGTATGTAAAGAGAAAAGTTTCTTTTGGTGTATGGCGACGTCGACCGTGCTGTTTTTTTCGACACCATGTTACGGTGGGTTGTGTTTACAGGCGTACGCCGAGTCTGTTTTGAAACTGCAGAAGATGTGTGCGCAGTATGGCGTCCAGCTGATGCTTGATACGACGGAGAATGAGTCTCTCGTACACCGCGCTCGAAACGTTTCGGTTGGACGATTCATGCAGAAAACGCAGGCGACGCATTTTTTCTTCGTGGATGCTGACATTCGTTTCGACCCGGAATCCGTACTTCGACTGTTGGCGTCGGGACATGACGTCTCGTGTGCTGTGTATCCGAAAAAGGTCATCATGTGGGACCAAGCAGCCTCTGCCATACAAGACAACAAGGATCTGCCACGTGCGTCATCTGCACTCGTGATGAATTTCAAATACGCAAACACGCCAATCACAAACGGGTTTGCTGAAGTGCTCGACGGTCCCACTGGGTTCTTGATGATTCAGAGGTCAGTCTTTGAAAAAATGTTCAAACACTACCCTGAACTGAACTGCAAGAATGATCACCAAAACAGGGATTTCGACGACTACTGTGCCGTCTTTGATTGCATGATTGATCCGACGAACCGTCGATACTTGTCTGAGGATTACGCGTTTTGTCGGCGTTGGCAGATGATGGGGGGTCAAATTTTCGCGGATGTCACGACAACGCTCGGACACGTTGGAAACCTTCGTTTCTATGGGAAACTAGAGGACAGGCTCTCTTCAAACGTATGTACGTCATCGTCGTAACTCGAAACAAGTCGATCGCGGTGTCGACTCTGCATTCACTGATGATGATTCAGATGAACAGTCAGATGCGAAACGTACACACGGAGATTGTGTTTGCTGAAGGGCTGTCCGTGCTCCCGAAATACATCAAGACGGGTGAACGTATCGTCTGGTTTGAATACGGAACAAACCTGGATCAAGACACGATACCTCGACTGTTTGCAACCATGGACAAGGATGTCCGATGCGTCGTTTTTCCCTCTGTTCTCGAAGGCATCGATTGGACCATGTTTCGTGAGAAAACCGTACAAGGCTCGAAGGAGCCCGTGCACCAGAGAGGACTTCACTTTGACACCAAAGTGACGAAAAAGATTGTCGGCGCCACTGACCTATGGGACGTGGAATCCACAAAGGCGTGTGTGTGGGTCATGGACACGAAACAGATTGACAAAAAACTGAAGAGCGTCGATAAAAAGGTGTCTTGTGAGTCGTACGAGTCTTTGTTTGCTCAGCTCAAGGCACTCAACATTCGTGTCGCTGCTTACCCCGGCGCACAGGTCATTCGTCATTACACGCACGAGTGTCTCGGAAACATCCTCGAAGTTCCCGGAGTTGTTATGAAATAAAGCTCTTTGAACCATAAATACATAATGGAAGAACATATCAAGGACTACATTCAAAAATCATGGGGGTCGTACGATCGCGATCGGTTTCCCGGTCCACAACCTATTTCGATTGAACGCGTACACTTCCCGATGCTTCATTCTCAACCGTATGTCGTATGCGAAAAAACAGATGGCGTTCGACATATGCTTGTGTGCTGCGAGCTCCCCGATGGAAAGAAAATTTGCGCGCTCATCGACCGAGCCTTTCACGTGACGTATACAACACTGACTGTTCCACGTGATACGATTCTCGACGGAGAACTCCTCGGTTCCGTGTTTCACGTGTATGACGCTGTTCGTATCAAGGGGGAAGACCTTCGGACATGTTCTCTCACCGAACGTTTGGCAAAGGCGCGCGCAGTTGTAAAACTCATTCTCAAGCAACCGAAACTCGTCGTCAAAGTCAAGGATATGGTGGCGCTCGAGGACATTCGGACGATTCAACTCGGAGAACACACGGACGGACTCGTGTTTACACCCGTCAATGAACCCATTCGCATGGGAACACACGAAACGTTGTTCAAATGGAAACCGAGACACCTCATCACGGTTGATTTTCTGGTTCAACGGGGACACGACTTGTACATTCAAAACCGCAAGGAGCTGAAGCAGGTTGGTGTTTTGTATCCACAGTATCCACCGTACAAGGATGGCGTCATTCTCGAGTGTTCATACGGCGATATCGGATGGACGCCCGTCAAGGAACGACCGGATAAGACGTATCCAAACAACCAGCGAACCTACGAGAGAACCGTTGTGAATATCAGAGAAGCTATCCGTCTTGAGGAATTTTATTGACACGAACGAATTAAATTCATGGCTTGTATCATGGCGTCCGTGTACATTCTTCCCGCGTTGGCATACGTGTTCGTTTCCAACCCAGCGACGTACAAAGCGACCCGTGGTATTTTCGGAAAATGGGTTGCGTCCCCAGACGGTCTTCCGTGTTTCGCAGGAACTGTCCTGCACGCCATCGTCTTTATCCTGATCGTGTCCCTGCTCATGAAGCTGTTCCCTCCTCCGCACGTGTCGTCCTACGGTCGCCTCGCCGAGTTCACGGGCGTTCTCGGACGCGGCGTCGGCGAACAGGACAAACAAGGTGGGAACTTGCGTCACGTAACACCGCTTAAGTTTGGTGAGGACTATTAGATGCCAAAAGGTCTTGTGAATCTAGGCAACACGTGTTATTTCAATTCAGCTCTTCAGTGTCTTTTACACGTCCCGTCTCTGAGCAATCGTTTTCTACGCGACGGCGAATACACAGGCGAATGTACAGTCACCCGTGAATACTCCAAGCTGGTTCGTATGTTTTGGAACAAAACGGGAACGGAACTGTTACACCCAAGAGACGTCCTTCACGCCTTTATCGAGAGGTGTCCTCAGTTCAAACAGGGGCAGCAACATGACACACACGAAGCTGTTCTCGCTCTCCTTGATATTTTTGAAAAGTCTCTCGGAATTGAATACATAAAAACCCTGTTTTACGGGACAGAGGTTCAAGTCGTGACGTATCCAAACGGTACGTCTCGACGCGAAAACGACATCATGTCCCTTTTTGTCGAAAAGTCTTTGAACGATTACGCAAAATACGAATACCTGACAGACTACGTGGATGACGCTGGACGCACATATAATGTCGCTGCATTACACACAGAACTCAAAAGTCTCGGGCACTGTTTGCCCGTGACGTTCATGCAAAAATGTCAAGTCAAAGACATCCCTGAAGAATTTCAGGGCATGAAACTGTTTGCTCTCGTCATTCACTGGGGAATCGCACTTGGTGGACACTACTACGTGTTCGTCAAGCACAAAGGACAATGGAGACTCACCGATGATGACTCAATACAAGACGTGGACAAACCACACGACCACGTTCCGTGCTCCATGGCATGGTACAAAAAAGTCACATGATTTTTGAAATGTCTGTAATTTTATACAGCATGTTGTACAACTGGTGACGCTTTTCGATGCTCTGCTTCGGGTTCAAAATCTCCAACTCAATCTGGTACTCCGTCTCCTCCTCCGTGTCCTTGTCCTCCGCTTCACCCGAAACTTCCGTCATGTCAATCGACAACCCTTTGCGAACAAAAGACCACCGCTTCTTCTTCTTGACCCGGGTAAAGTTCTCCTCCTCGGATGATGTTTCCCTGTCGTACGGAACCTCCGTCGAAATTCCGAGTCGAACGTCAAACGGAAACCCTTCCAACGAAAAGTCATCAACGAGCACGCGTTTTTTCACGACAGACGACTCCATTTCATCCGTGACGTCATTCATCGTCACTCGTTTTGAGGTTGTCTGATCGTAATACACGGTACACTGAGACTCGTGAACACTGTCCCAGCCATCAAACTTTCGAAGACGACGAAGAACTGTTTCGAAAGTTTGTTTTCCAATGTTCGTATCAAACGTTCCTCGGTTCATCTTTCCGAGTCGAACTTCAATCTCAATCGAAGGTTCGTCTCGGTACTTTAAAATGTTCGCCTCCCAACGGTTGTACAAGTCGTGAATCGTCTGCATGTTTTTTCTTTCTTGTTTGTTTTACGCCGGGAATGTTTAGACCTCTGCGTCCTGGTCGATATAGTGTTCCTCGACCGCATCGAGACCAAACAAAATCTTCTGATTCGCGTACGCCTTGCCCCTATACACGATCGATTCCGTCCGAACCTCGATTTCACGAGACGAGAAGGGTCCGGCGTAAATGTCCTCGTTGAAACGACACCGACCGAGAACGTTTTCTTGACAATGCTGGTTGTAAATTTGGACAAAGAGCTTTTGCGGAATCGACTTGTCTGGTCCGAACAAGAGCTTGTCGCTCGCCAAAAAGTGCTGAAGCGGGTTGGTGATGCACGCCACCTGCGCCTGAACTCCCTTGAAGTACTGCGGAAGAACGTTCCAAATGTCCTGTTTCGAATACAGTTCCGAATAGTTGAGATACGCCTGAACACACTTGTACAGAATCAACGGAATCTCAACGTCAAGTTTCTGATCGAGATGTGGATCCGCATCCATCACCTGTCGCCCAAAGTTCCACGTCACGAGTCGACGCAGCACCGACCCCGAGTTGTCTCTGTAGTTTGGGACTTCGTTTCCGGCAAGAATACCCGGAACGTTCCACGTCATACTCAACGCTTTTTCATTCTTTCGCGCGATGGACACGTCTTCACCTGATACGATGGACTGAAACTCGGCTTGTTCGAGCGCCAAGTCCCCCTTGACTTCCGGGGAAATAAACATGAACCCGTCATGAATGGACCACAGTCCAAACTTCTTTTCAATGTTGTTTGAAAGCGTTCGAACATCTTCCGAATCGTAAAACTTTTTGCACACCTTTGTGATGATTGTTGACTTTCCGGAACGAGCGATACCCTTGAAAAAGGGAATGACTTGCCACCCGTCGCGATCGTTCACGTCAAAACACAAACGTCCGATGAACACGTACATCCACCGACACACATCCTCTGGCAAACGCTGGTAGTCCATGATGCTTTGAAGCACCGGCGTTGGAATGCTGTACCACGCATCAGCGTCTTGAATCTTGTCTTCGGGAAACACCTGATCAAAGTATTTACACGAGACGATGGTTGGATCGAGCGTCGAACACGCATCGGATGTATACGGGTAAAACATACAAATGTACTTTTCCGTTTTGGGACACCATTCCTTTCCAACGAAAATTCCATTCTGAAACGACCATACAGTTCGGTTCTTTTGAATCTCCGGAAACTGGATATCGCGACACATGCTCAGGTGTACTACAGTGTCTCGAACGATGCTTCCCTTGCTTGTCAAATTCCGCCACATGTCATACTTGTCCTCCTTTTGCGTATAAAAATACACAAACTCTTTGATTTCCATCACGGGCTTCCACGCACGTGTTAAATGTCCCTCTGATGTCTGAATCTGCTTACAACATTGCCCCTTGTACCGTTTCATCTTTTGCGTGTACGTCTTGTTCAAAAGGTACAGGAGCAACTTTTGGTACGGACTTTCATCGCTGTCATCCGTCGTGTCCAGGGTTTTACAACGAAACAGAGACAGGTCAACATCCCCAGGAGGAACGAGCATCGGGTTATTGATTCGGTCAAACGAACGAATGTATCGAAACAGAATTTCATAGGCATCATCCACGGTTTCAATCAAACGCATGAGTCGAAAAGCGATACGGAACTCGTCGCCGTTGACGTCCTGAGAGGATTGATCCTTCATGCCAAGTTCATTTGCTCGGTGGTACAACTCCGATACCAGTTTAATGTATCGCCGCTTTTGGTCCTGGATACGTTCAATATCAAGCTTCTCAGGCGGAGGGAGAAGCAGCTGTGGCTCGAGGTCATCGAGCGGGAAAAATATTTTCATGCTATTTCCAAAAGGAGCGTAAAGATCCTTGTTTTTCAGTCCCATTCTGTCTTCAAGTTGTAATATCAATTGTTCGAGTCGGTCTGGAGTAAGACTCGCTGTTGTCGTACTCCAGATCTCCATGCGAATTTCATGATCGTGTTCCGGCGGGTTGTCACGTTCGAGTGTGTGGATCCGCTCTGTCATTAGTACAAGTGCGCTATATTTTTTTAGGCAGACGACACTTTTGAAATGGCGGACAACATCTTGATCAAAATGACGTTTGTTTTCTCCAGCTGCTTTGCAATGGTCGCGAGCGAGGATGCAACTGTGTCACCGTCATCCGTCGCGAGAAACGCCGCGAGCGCCTCCATGGGATCAGGCATCTCATCAAACTCCATGTTCTCCTCGTCTTCTTCATGAATAGTCGTCGGTTCGTTTTCCATTGGTAGTGTTGGCATGGAAAGAGTTTTGGTAGAGATGGACGCGCGCTTCCCCTTGACCCGAAATTTTTTTCTTGGGTATTAGTACCAAGCGATCATGGCCGGAGGCCTTATGCAACTCGTCGCGTACGGCGCTCAGGATGTGTATCTGACCGGTAACCCCAAGGTGACCTTTTTCCAGGCGGTGTACAAGCGTCACACCAACTTTGCGATGGAAGTGATCCAGCAGACCACCAACGGCTCTCCTTCCAACAGCGGTCGTGTGTCCGTGACCATCGCCCGTAACGGCGACCTGGTCGGCAACATGCACGTGGCGCTGACCCCTATCAGCAACGTTCTGACCTCCAACAATATCGGTTTCGATACCAACTGGGTGGCTGAGCGTGCCATCGCTGACATTGAGCTGACCATCGGCGGTCAGCGCATCGACAAGCACTACCAGACCTGGTGGCGCCTGTATTCCGAGCTGTTCCTGAACGAGTCCGACAAGTACAGCTGGGCGAAGATGACCACCATGGGCAACCCCCTGGCGACTGCACCCACCGCCCTGTCTGCGTCCAAGGTGTACCTGCCTCTGCTGTTCTTCTTCAACCGCAACCCCGGTCTGTACCTGCCTCTGATTGCCCTGCAGTACCACGAGGTTCGTCTGGACTTTGACCTGACGTCCTACTACAGCTCGTACTTCGGCACCACCAACGCCTTCGAGGTGTGGGCCAACTACGTGTACCTGGACACTGAGGAGCGTCGCCGCTTCGCCCAGAAGGGTCACGAGTACCTGATCGAGCAGGTGCAGCACACCGGCGGTGATCAGCTGACCACCAGCACCAGCTCCGAGAACAGCATCCAGCTGGTTCGTCTGAGCTTCAACCACCCCGTCAAGGAGCTGGTGTGGTGCTACATCAACCCCAGCGGCAGCGCCACTGCTAACCTGAATGCCATGTGGAACTTCACCACCAGCACTGCCAACGTGAACATCACTTCCAACGTTCTGCAGTTTATTGCATCCAACAACTACATTGCGTGCAACATCACCGGTGTGCCTCAGCTGGCGGCGACCGCTGGTCAGACCCAGGCTTCTTTCGGTCTGACCGCAGCGGGTCCTTTCTCCGGCAATTGCTACTGGGTCGAGGAGGGTACCAACTTCATTGGTGGTGCTGGTTCCGGCGTTGAGGTTGGTCCTCTGCACCTGTTCAAGGTGATCCTCAACGGACAGGACCGCTTCAAGGAGCAGTCCGGCAAGTACTTCAACCAGGTCCAGCCTTTCTACCACCACACCGGTATCCCTTACCCCGGTATCTACGTGTACTCCTTCGCTCTGCAGCCCGAGGAGCACCAGCCTACCGGCACTTGCAACTTCTCTCGCATTGATAACGCCCAGGTGTCCGTGCAGCTGAAGTCCAACACCCAGGCAACTCTGCAGAAGCTGTTCGCCGTCAACTACAACATCCTGCGCATCCAGTCCGGAATGGGCGGCCTTAGCTTTAGTAACTGAGTGTTACTAAGATCGGGGCCAAAAAGCAGCTGGCGGAGGTTTTACACCCTCCGAGAAACCCATAAGCTGCTAGTCGGGCGTGAAACGTTCGTTTCACGGCGCCGGCGAGACACCTTGTTGTTCGGGAACCCCCTTAGAGCCTTTTGCGTACTAAGCGACGTTTGGAAACTTCGTCGTGGCTGGGAGCAGAACCCAGGTAGAGTAACAATCGCAAGGATTGGGCAATCCGCATGGTGACTTTCTATCAGGAAAGCAATGGGCTTTCCCCAGGAAAGGCCGTCAGAGACTGAACGGGTGTCGGTTGGGATGAAAGGTCCCGGCTTAAGATACAGTCCACTCCCCTAGGGAAACTTAGGGGTGGAGAAGGCGCTTTCTCCAATTAAATAAACGGACGGACAAAACACTTGGTGTTTTGGACCCCGGACTCAAAACCAAAAAAAAAACGGTCTGCCGGGGGGTTTCCCCCGGGTCCTCAGACCCAAAAGTGCCACGACTTTTGGGACTGAGTATGAATGTAAAGAAATCGTCTTCTTTCAAGAGAAAATGGGGTGGGGTATTTGTTTTGCGCTCGATGCAAACGATCGTGTCTATTGCGCAGACGGGTGTAAGTGGCGCTCAAAGGCTGGTGATTATGATGATTACCCGGAATGGCCTTCGGCTCGCCAGTCGGTCCTCGACTATTTCGAGAGGGATGCGCACAGCGAACTCGACATGGTTCGTGATGAGTGCCCGGGAACAGCCTCGGCGCTCGCAGCTGCGTGCGATGAACACATGGACTCGGCTCTTCGAATGTACGCTCGTTTGAGCGATGAAGAGAAACAGAGACTCCACGACGAGAAAATGGAAGAGCTAGAGAACGACCTTGCACGTATCAAGAGGGATCTGGAATCAGCTCTTGAGAAGCACAAGTACGCCAAAAAGGCGTGGGAAGATTACAAAAAGGGTCCACCCAAGGTGAAACCAGCAAAGACGCGCGCGGATGAGCTTCGCCAAACGATGGTTCCTTTTCGCATCGAGCTCGAGATGGAGGAGGCGGCGGAAGAATACGATCGACTCAAGAAGGACAAGGTGTATGTGACCAAGCTCTTGAATCGTGAAAAGAAGTTTTCAATTTGATGTTCTTCTCCGTTTCCACTGTTGTCCGCGCGCCTTCATCTCCCAAAGAAGCCCGTATTGACGCGCAATCTGGTTTCGAGCTTCACGGTTTGAATTGATCATTTTATGGACGAGACCCCATCTATGCGGCAGTTGTGGAATGCGATACTTTTTCACAAGCTTATTCAGTTCACTCAAGTACGTGTGAAGATCTCCCGGTTTATTAAGAACGTTGATACGACTCAGTTCCCTTGGCGTGAAATGCCTCTGGATAGGTGGACCTCGCAGACGCAACTTTCGATTCACGTTCCATAAGAGATTCTGAAGACGACGTTGTTGATTGTTGTACCGTCCAACAAACTCACCTCGGTTGTACCTGACTCGAATCTCATTTTTGAGATTTGCAATCTCTTTCTGGAGCACCTTTTGTGCATTGTTCAAATTGATCTTTCGACCGAGATTGTTTTTGAGTTGATTTGCAGATTTTTTATTGTACTTGGCACCCGCAACTCGAGCAGCAGTCGTCGTCGTCATACTCTCCTGGTAGAAAATTTACTCAAACGCACGTCGACTTATGTTTCTCGCGATGCTCGAAGGAATACCGGAGCGCGTCGCACCAATGTATGCCGAACGAACTTTGCTTTGTTTGAACTTGTTCAGCCATTTCTGTGCAGCCGGTGCGACCCGTCGAATGTTCTGCGTTTTCTGTAACCTCCGAACCGTTCCTATAGCTCGTCGTGCCTGTGTTACATTCGTCCCGTGGAGTTGCCATCCCGGAAGAAGCGGCACAAAGCCTCGAAACGCCTGCGCGAGTCGCTGGTACGCGTTTCGTCGCCGATTATGTACGTTTGTATACGCAGCGATCGCTCGGTTTCGTCTGTTCACAGCACTAGTGATTCGCCCGCGGGCGTATTTCAACGCGAGGTTGTTCTGACGAGTCATCGGGCGTTTTCCCCGAGAAAGACGATTCTCTAGATTGATTTTGGACTCGACGTTTGTCGTTTCGTTTTGTATGCGTTTTAGCGAATTCATGTATTCTTTATCGGCGCGCTCAAAGTTGCGAATGGCGGCAAACACCTCGTTTCGATTCATGTATTTTTCAGATATTTTTATTCAACGAGTTCGATGCTGAGAACAGGAAACTCGTACCAGTGAAAGTCGTTTCCGATTTCAGCCGCGTCGCTCGGAAACGACTGGAGGACGTCCACGTCGATGAAAGCACCCATCTCCTCTTCGCTCCCGAGAAAGAGGTTCGATTCCTGAATCCTCTTTGCGTGTTCTTCCGTCAGTTGAATGAGACTGCTCACCTTTGTGAACGAAATCATCATCTTTGACTCGAGACACTCATCGTCATCGCAATGATCATCCAGAAACGTATAGGGACGCAAGTATGTCATTGTGTACAGCTTCTTTTCGTTTTGGTTGAAAAGTTTCTGACATAGTTCCATCCCTTCTTTGTATTGCGCATCGGTCATCAACTCCTTGACGGAGTCGATGAAATCCGAAAGTTCATGAGCCATACCTGTATCGCACGGGCACGTTTTAAGTCACCCTTGCTTAATAAACTCGAGTATGCTCTTCGGTGGTTCTGTGTACGTGTTCCTGTATTCTTTTATTAAGGTTGTTCCTTGAATCGCCAAAAACGCGTTATACACCAAAAAGACGAGGAGTGTTTCTTTCAGTGCAAACGGTTTGTGTCGCAAAAGGTACAAGGGTTTTGCGTGGATGAGAATCATTCCAAGTGCGAGAAGACTCAACGACATGTCATATTCACGTGCGATGAAATACGTTGCGAGTACAAAGTTCGTCATCAGTAGACCAAGCGGCGAAAAATGTACAATGTTCAAAAACCACGACAAGGTGATGACAAAAACCCACGCGGAAAACGAGTTGTACAGTTTCATATATGGTATTCAGAGAAAAAATATTCCGGTATTACATGAAAGCAGAACCCAACCCGAACAGGTACAGTAGCCCTCGGAACTATATCAATGCACTCTCAGAGTACTGGACAAAGTACGGCGGTCCATCGAACAGAAACAGGGCGATCTCCATGCGTCTTCAGATGTGGTTCGAGAAAGAACACGCAAAGAAGAAGACACTCGCGAGTGATTTGAAGAATCTACGCCGAGAGTTCAGTGAATATACAAACGGAATGCGAATTAACAACAACAACAACAACAACAACAACTCATCGAACAGTAACGTGAACATTCGCATTCCGACAAACACCAATATCAAGGCGATGCGAAAATTATCAAAGACTATGCAAAAAACCGCCGAGAAACACCACGATACAAATAACATGTTGCGTAGCATTTCAAACAAGCTCGGTTCGAGAAAAATGTATTCACACGAGCGATATTCTCACGTTCGAAACAAGATGATTCCTCGTACCAAGGCGAAGATTCGCGCACAAAACTCGACGAGAGCATTCGAACAAGTTCGGAGCAAATTGGCAAACAAACTTCCAATGAACCTCGTGTCCAAGATACTCACGAACAACGTCTTTCCTTCCGGACTCGTGAGAACTGGCAAAAAAGTCAAAACGTATTGGGGAGGAACGACAACGAATCTCAGCATGTATACGAACAAAAACGGTCGGTTTTGGTTTCAAGACAAAAAAGGGCGGTGGTATCTCATGAGTTCTCCGACACAAGTGTGGCATGAAAACAACCACGGGGTATGGCGTCCTTACAACTTGTAAAGCGTGAGAATCTCCTTGATGACTTCGTTTCGAACGACATCAGACTCTGAAAACTCGACGTGACGAATGTTCTTCGAATCGCTCAGTAAACGATTCACGAGATCGATGAGACCGTTTTCTTCAAACCCGCGTTCGTGTTGCTGAACATCACCCGCAATGACCATCTTTGACCCTTCACCTATACGCGTCATAAGCATCTTCATCTGTGAAGGTGTCGAGTTTTGCATTTCATCCGCGACAATCCACGCGTGATCAAATGTTCTTCCGCGCATGTATGCCAACGGACAAATTTCAATCTCTTGATCGTACATCATGTCTTGAATCTTCTTCACGCTGAAATAGCGATACAAGGCGTCAAACATCGGACGAGTCCACGGTTCCATCTTTTTGTTTACGTTTCCGGGTAAAAAACCGTGTTGTTCATCTACGCTGACCGCCGGTCGAGTCAACACAAGCTTTTGTACCTGTCCAGACA
>Ga0164296_1000466_pt1 | contig 47857 bp, 47 predicted proteins | sample GEODES057metaG_FD_113533 | JGI IMG/M metagenome (GOLD analysis project Ga0164296, IMG submission 113533) | Dystrophic lake water microbial communities from Trout Bog Lake, Wisconsin, USA - GEODES057 metaG | ecosystem: Environmental > Aquatic > Freshwater > Lake | place: USA: Trout Bog Lake...
GATCCCCTTCGACCAATCGGATACCTTTCACCTTAGTACCCACTTTCAGGACGGAAGATGAGCCCTTAACCTTTAAGTCTTTAATCACTGTTACAGTATCACCATCCTGTAAAATGTTGCCATAGGCATCCTTCCAAACCTTTTCGTCGTTATCCTGGACCGTGTTTGCACCCCACTCGTGTGAACATTCAGGACAGATCAATAAATCACCATCTTGATATGTAAATTCAGAAGCGCATTTCGGACATTTAGGGGACGAGGTCATTTTGGCTCCATTGATTGTGTAAGGAATTTTGTATTTCAGACCAAGCACTATAAGACTTTGTATTAACGAAGAGGTACCGTGGAGGTTTCAACGATCCATTTATGCATGGCCTGATAAGGAGGCTATTGACTTGATCATCATAGCAAGTGACGATACCTTTAGTTTTTATATTCATCCGTTAGATTCAGAGGTACTCGTCAATGAATAAAATAACAACTCTCGCAGCATTTACGTTGACCAGTGCGCTTGCCTTGCAGGGTTGCTCTGACGTGCCTGTTCAGAATTTCCGGAACTCGCCTATCCACATGAATAAGGCCTATCCAAGCTTAAGTGAAGTTGAAGTCGCGATCATCCGAGGTGGAACCAACGCAGGCTGGCAAATGAGAGTGGTAAAACCCGGGCAGATTAATGCCAAGCTCTTCGAAGACAAGCATATGGCTGAAGTCACGATTTCATTCAGCACCACTCTTTACAACATCAACTATCTCAACAGCGAGAACTTAGATTTTACATCCAAAGCCGGGAAGCCTGACGAGATCTACGAAGACTACAACGTTTGGGTTCAGGATCTGGATAAATCAATTCGTAAAGAGTTGATTGCTAAGAGCCAGTAAAACCAAAAACGGATAGCGTTGTTAAATGGGCAACACGCGTGATAAATAATCAAACCAGTTGAACGCTCACACTACCCATATGAGCGTCATGCCAAGCGTGTAGACTAATAACTACGCTCTACTGAGAAGTGAGCGAGCTGTATCAACGCGTCTTTATACTTTGAAGGCCCAAGTACTTTTAGGGCATCAATCGCCTTCTCTGCCTCTTCCACAGCGCGTCTCGAGGTATAAGAGATAGCGTCAGTGGCCTCAACGATTGCAAACACTTCTCGAAAAGCATCGCGGTCACCGTTTTCGATAGCGGCTTTGAGTACATTGGAGTCGGTCTCGTCCGAATGTTCCATGGCATAGATCAGAGGTAAGGTCGGTTTCCCATCAGCAAGATCATCACCTAAATTCTTGCCTAACTCAGTTGGATCAGCACGGTAATCAAGGGCATCATCAATGAGCTGGAAAGCAATACCAAGGTGAAGACCGTAACTTTTCAAAGCAACTTCAGTTTCTGTGGGTACATCACTGATCACACCCGCTAATTGAACGGCCGTACTGAACAATATGGCGGTTTTTCTAGAAATCACTTCGAGATACTTGTGTTCAGTGGTCGAAGGGTTATTACAATTGAGCAACTGCAACACTTCGCCTTCAGCAATCTGAGTGGTCGTATTTGATAAGATGTCCATGACTCTGAGGTTCTGCACGCGAACCATAAGCTCAAACGATCTTGAATAGAGGTAATCACCCACTAGAACACTGGCCGAATTCCCCCAAAGAGTATTTGCAGTATCGTGGCCGCGTCTTAGTGTCGATTCATCTACGACATCATCATGCAATAAAGTTGCAGTGTGGATGAATTCAATAACGGCGGCGAGCGTAATGCAGTGAGACTTGTCGCATCCGAGAGCACGAGCAGCAAGTAGCAACAGCATAGGACGCAGTCGTTTCCCTCCATTATTGACAATGTAATGGCCAATTTGGTTAATCAAAACGACATCAGAGGCCAATTCATCAAGAATCAAACGATCAACGGCCGCCATTTCCTCTTGAACCAACTGACGAATACTGGCGAAATCAACTTTCGGTTTGGCCGTCAAAAATGTCATGGGAAATATGTCGCTTTTTTAGTAAGGGGTGTAATACGAACCAATAGGTTCGGCTAGGTAAAACAATATTCAATGCTAGGGTTGCGGCCTTGGCCTGTCAAGGTACACTCATGGGTCTTCAGGTAAAGGCCCCTCGTAAGGAGATAGATACCCGCACTCTTTCTGAGGGCAGGCCTTCTCAGCACCTCTTCTCTTGGTCACCTTGATAGTGAGGAGAGGCCAGGCGCAATGGGGACAAGGCTCCAGAAGAGGAGGATTCCAAACAGCGTAACTGCACTTCGGATAGGTAGAACAAGAATAAAACAACTTTCCAAACCTGGACTTACGTTTGATCAGGTTGCCTTTCTTACATTCTGGGCATTCGACCCCCGTATCCTGGGGCTTTTCGAGAGGCTCAATATGTTTACATGTCGGATACGACGAACACCCAATAAATTTGCCGTATCGCCCGGATTTGATGACCAAGTCTGCGTCACACTTCGGACACTGTCTACCCTCAACCACCTCAGGAGGGGCCACAGGACCATCATCATTTAGATTACGCGTGTACTTACATTCCGGATAATTGGTACAGCCCACGAATCGGCCATTCCGACCTAAACGAATGGAAAGCTTACTGCCACAGTCAGGACAGTTCTCATCCATTTCTTCATGGGTTACATCCGATCGTTTGAGCCCTTCATCTTTTTCGCCAATCAGTTCGATAAATGGGCCCCAGAAATCCCTCATTAATGGGATCCAGTTCTTTTCGCCACGAGAAACTGCATCAAGATCATCTTCTAGATGCGCCGTAAAATTATAGTCAACGTATTGGGTGAAGTGATCTGTTAAGAATTTATTAACAATCCTACCCACATCGGTTGGCTTAAACCGCTTGGTTTCAAGTTCAACGTAAGCCCTCTGTAGGAGCGTGGAGATAATCGAGGCGTACGTGGAAGGTCGACCGATACCATATTCTTCGAGCGCTTTAACGAGACTGGCTTCAGTAAAGCGAGGGGGAGGCTCAGTGAAATGCTGCCCAGGGATAATATCGACCAGACTGACTTCTTGACCTTCCCTCATGACAGGCAGCAAGCTATCTTCATCGTCATCAGAACCCGCGTCGTCCTTGCCTTCGAGATAAACACTCATGAAACCTGGATTAACCACCGTAGACCCAGTTGATCTAAAGGTACCCACTGTTTCATCTTCAAAGCAGGCTAAATCAATCGTCATGGTATTGATCGTTGCATGAACCATCTGGGATGCTACGGCTCTTTTCCAGATCAGGGAGTACAACTTAAACTGATCAGGCGTCAAGAAGGCCTTTACTTGTTCTGGTACACGGAAAGCTGAAGTAGGACGGACTGCTTCATGGGCTTCCTGAGCATTTTTGCTTTTAGTTTTGTATTGGGGCGGTTTGGCTGGGACATTGGCTTCACCAAAACGACTGGCTATGAGTTCTCTCAGCTCAGTCACCGCTTCATTAGCGAGCGACACTGAGTCGGTACGCATGTATGAGATTAAACCTACGCTTTCACCACCGAGCTCTATACCTTCATAAAGCTGCTGTGCGACCGTCATGGTTCTGCGTGTTGTGAACCCGAGCTTTCTAGCCGCTTCTTGTTGTAAGGTTGAAGTCGTGAAAGGCGCTGCTGGATTACGTTTTCTCTCCTTTTCTTCAACTTTCTTAACGCGTAGCTTACCTTTAGCGGCCTCCACCAGTTTGGACTTGGCGTCGAAGGCTTGAGTTTCCGTGGTGAGGCTGAATTGTTCCAGCTTTTCGCCAGAGAGATGAGTCAACTTTGCCTGAAAGTTTTGACCGCCGGTTTTCGCCTCAGAAAGGACAGTCCAGTATTCTCGCGTAACAAACTTTTCGATCTCGAGTTCACGCTCAACGATCATACGCAGCGCAGGACTCTGGACTCTTCCCGCTGAAAGTCCGCGTCGAATCTTTTTCCAAAGCAAAGGAGAAAGTTTAAATCCAACCAGATAGTCTAGAGCCCTTCGAGCCTGCTGTGCATTGATTAAGTCATTGGAAAGCGCTTTGGGTTTAGCAATGGCTTCCGTAACCGCACGCTTGGTAATCTCGTGGAAAACCACACGATGAACAGGCCGCTTATCCGTTAATTTCTTTTCTTTAAGAATCTCAAAAATGTGCCAGGAAATAGCTTCGCCCTCACGATCCGGATCAGTCGCGAGATAGAGCGTGTCCGCCTTTTTGGCGGCTTTAATAATATTTTGAATGTGCTTATCATTCCTTTCGATGATCTCGTATTTCATGGCGAAATCATTGTTTGGATCGACGGCGCCTTCTTTGGGTACCAAATCACGCACATGGCCATATGAAGCCAAGACCTGAAAATCACTTCCCAAGTACTTCTCTATGGTTTTGGCCTTTGCGGGGGATTCAACTATGACGAGATTATGACTCATCGATCTTTGTTCTTATGATTATGATCCGGAAGGACAGTTTAAAAATGTAACGCTCAGTGAAAATGTTCGGACGGATGATCGTATACAAGGCTTTCCATTCGAGCGAAAGCTGTTTCTTCTTCAGGCTGGCTGAACAACACCATCAAGATCACCCATCTTAGATTCTCGAGCGTAAGACTCTGATCATGAATGGCCATGGCTCTATCAAGTACTAACTCACGACTCTCAGGGCTCAAGATTCCACTGTGTTCCAACGACATCAGAAAACCAATACAGTCCTGGTCGAGTTTTTGCCGCTCTTCTGAAGAGAAAATTCGAAATGAAGGTGTGGAAACAGGCTCAATAGCTCTTCGGTCGGCTAATGAATCAAGCCATTCGAGCGCTTTAATGATTTCACCTTGGGGGAATCCAGCTTCAAGCAGCTCTATTTTCAACATATCCGAGTCTGGACTTAGCTCCACCTCGCCATCCATGTAGTTTTCAAACAGATAGATCAGAACGTCAAAAACGTTTTCTTTCATTGAGTGCTCTGGAATGTCTATAGGTTGAGCCGTTGTTCACATTCGGCACAAATCTTGTATCAAATGGAAAGCTCCTTGCCTCAAAAATGAGACGAAAGATCCTCCAAAAAGATGGTCATATGTCCGACCACCCGCGACACCTGCTTATAGAGTATCCACAGAGACTGGTTGCGACGCAACAGATTTAACCAAAACCATTGACTTTTAAGGGTTAGCCTCTGTTATGAACGCAATAGGTCCACGCCCTGCATGACAGATCCTCACTCTAAAGTCTTGGGGTATGCCACTTTAAAAACCGACAGATACCAGACTAAAAACCAGATTGAATACAATTTATCCATGAATTCGATAAAATCTACTTAATACCTAACGGCGATCACCTATTTACTCTCTCATCATGGCCATCCTGACTATTCTAGAATTCCCAGACGAACGCCTTAGGAAAAAGGCACTTCCCATTACTGAAGTGGATGACACCATTCGACGTATTGCGGCTGACATGCTAGAAACCATGTATGAAGCACCAGGGATTGGGCTAGCGGCCACACAGGTAAACATTCGGAAGAGAATGGTTGTTTTAGATATCTCTGACGAAAAAAATGACCCCATTTGCCTAATTAATCCTGAAATCATATCGAAATTGGGTACGGAGGAGTCTGAGGAAGGTTGTCTTTCGGTCCCCGGGGTATTCGAAAAGGTGCATCGCGCAGAATCCATTGTGTTCAAAGCCCTCGATCTCGACGGTCAACCGTTTGAAAAGCAGGTGAGTGGACTTTTAGCTGTCTGCATTCAACATGAGTTGGATCATCTGGATGGCAAGTTGTTTGTCGACTATCTCTCTCCGCTTAAACGTCAGCTTGCACGAAAAAAGGTCAAAAAAGAACAAAAACATCGGGTTGAATCCGCTAATAAAACCAAATCACGTGGGGTGGCATGAGGATACTGTTCGCGGGAACTCCACAATTTGCAGTTCCTCCGCTTGAGGCTTTGATTGCCGCGGGACAAGAGATCTGTGCTGTCTACACACAACCTGATCGACCTTCAGGCCGGGGAAGGAAACTCATGCCGAGTCCTGTCAAAACTCTTGCCCAAGCTCATGGCATCCCGGTTTACCAGCCGGAAAGCCTCAAAACGTTCGAGGATCAACAAACACTTTTAACGCTTAAACCAGACCTCATGGTTGTTGTGGCTTATGGTCTGATCCTTCCCAAATGCGTGATTGACTGCCCTCCTCTTGGCTGTGTCAACATACATGCCTCTTTGCTACCGCGGTGGCGAGGTGCTGCGCCCATTCAACGTTCGATTTTTTATGGTGATGAAGAATCCGGGGTTACGATCATGTTTATCGAACCTAAACTAGACGCAGGCCCGATGCTTCATAAGAAAAGAACGCGCATCTGCCCAACGGATACGTCTGAATCATTACATGATCGATTGTCAACTCTAGGTGCTGAAGCTCTGATGGAGACCCTATCGAGCCTCCAATCAGGCACGGTTGATGCGAAACTTCAAGATGAATCTTTGGTGACTTACGCGTGTAAACTGGACAAACAAGAAGCGCTTATCGATTGGACCGATACGGCTGAATCCATTGACCGAAAAGTCAGAGCCTTCAACCCATGGCCTGTTGCAGAAACCTATTTTAATCAAGAAAAACTCAGAATTTGGAGATCGGAGCCCCTAGAAGGTTCACCCACAGCGAAAGGTCCTCTTGGGCAAATAGACTCTAGCTCGGGTCAATTGGATGTCTTCACTGGACAAGGCGTTCTTCGTCTGCACGAAGTTCAGCTACCTGGAGGAAAACGAATCAGTGGGCGTGACTTCATTAATGCTTATGGCTCAAAAGCCAACCAACTCGGATTTAACCATTGAATACTCGTGGCATCGCTGCCGATATACTGTGTCAGGTCGTAGACGAAGGTAAAAGCTTGTCTTTGCTCCTTGAAAGCATTCTCCCAACTTTGCCACAACAAAATGACAGATCGTTTGTACAAGCACTCAGCTTCGGAGTCATAAGATGGTACGTTCGACTGGATAAAATACTTTCTTTACTTACGCGTAAACCCATCAAAGATCCTGAGATCAAAGCCCTTGCGCTGATTGGCCTTTATCAACTTATGTACATGCGGGTAAAGCCTCATGCCGCTGTAAGTGAGACCGTTTCGGCATCAGGTGCTAAAACTTGGGCAAAACCGCTCTTAAATGGCATCCTTAGAACATTTCAACGCCAGCAAGCCGAGCTTGAAGAGAAAGCCAATAGTGATATGGGTATTCGAACAGCGCACCCTATCTGGCTAGTCAAAGCCATCAAGAAAGACTGGCCTGATCAACTCAATACTATTCTGGAGGCCAACAATGAATTGCCTCCGCTGGTCCTCAGAGTCAACACGAGTAAGACCCAACGTGACACTTACTTAGAGACACTCAAAATAGAAGGTATAGAAGCCAACGCCTCGACATATACAGACACCGCAATCACACTCCAGCATCCCGTCCCCGTTGAAACCTTACCTTTTTTCTCCGAAGGATTTGTATCGATTCAAGATACTTCCGCACAAATAGCCGCTCAATTGATGGATGTTCAACCGGGTGATCGAGTACTGGATCTTTGTGCGGCACCGGGTGGCAAGACCGCTCACCTCTTAGAACGTTATCCAGAAATGGCCGAACTGGTGGCGGTCGATATCTCAGCTGATCGCTTGGAGCGGATTTCTGAAAATCTATCGCGTATCGGGGTTGCAGCGAAGCTCATCGTGGGTGATGCGATCGATCCAGAATCCTGGTGGGATCAGGCAAGCTTCAACCGAATTCTGGTGGATGCTCCCTGCTCTGCCACCGGGGTCATCCGTAGACATCCCGATATCAAATTGCTTCGCCAGCCGGGTGATATACAGCCTTTATCGGAAGTTCAGTTCAGCATACTCAACAAGGCTTGGTCTATGTTGGCTCCGGGTGGTCGCTTGGTCTATGCCACCTGCTCGATCTTTCATCGCGAGAACTGTGATTTAGTTGGTCGATTTTTAACCATTCGTAACGATGCGAAGGAGATACCGATCGAAGCCAACTGGGGGATCAAGATGCCACATGGCCGTCAGATCTTGCCGAATAACGATGACATGGACGGCTTTTACTATGCTTGCCTAGAGAAAGACTGAGCATGCGCGCCTGTTTACTAGTCATCGCCTGCCTGGTGGGATTCACCAAAACCACTATGGCCTCGGATTATGGCATTACAGTAACAAAGGCGGGCATGGTATCGATTGGTAACACCTACTACCTAGGCGCTGACATCGATTATCGCTTCAACCCGCCGGCCATTGATGCTTTAGAACGCGGCGTTCCATTGACCCTCGCGGTAAAACTCGTAATTCGGCGACTCCGTCACTTTTGGTTCGACGACATTGTCATCAATGAAGAACGAAAAATCCAAATTCGCTACCACCCATTAGCGCAATCATTCCAGATCGTTGAAGTAAAGAGCGGCGCAACACAAAACTTTACGGGTCTAACGGCCCTTTTAGATACGCTGAGCCGGCTCAGAGGCTGGGAAATTGCCAGCATGGACAACTTCAAACCCGAAGAACATTACGAAGGGTCTCTCAGTGTTCATCTAGATATTGAGTCCCTGCCGTTGCCCCTCAGGGCACAGGCCTATCTATCGCCACGTTGGCATATTCATAGCCCAGTCTACTCATGGCCACTCGATCTTTAAAACCTCCATTAACGCTCTCCATCATCGCCCTCTTTTTGGCGATACTTGGCTCTCTGCATCTCATGAGCAGTGCCACCCAAGATGCATCGCGTCTTGGAGAGATTTATTCAGGACTTGTACTGATCAATGCACTGGCATCCGCTCTCTTATTTGGATTGGTTTGCGCCAATGGTTATTGGCTCTATCGGCAGTTAAAAAAGAAGGCGGCGGGATCTAACCTCACCGCGCGGATGATTTTCCTGTTCAGCCTACTGAGTCTTGCCCCTGCCTCCGTCGTCTTCTATTACTCCATGCAGTTCCTGGAGCAAAGCATCGACAGTTGGTTCGATGTAAGGATCGATCACGCACTTGATGATGCGCTTAAGTTAGGTCAGACGGCTCTGGATGAGCGCATGAGGACTCTGCTAAAACAGACTGAAGTGATGGCAGACGACATGTCCTCTTCACCCATGTCCTTGCTGGCAATCCGTCTAAACGAAATCAAAGAACCCGCTGAAGATGGTGACTTGACTGTTTTTTCGCGACAAGGACAGATCATCGGGTTCAGTGGCAGTCAAACTGGATCCATTATCCCTGAGCTTCCAGACATTGGGATTATGGTTCAGGTACGTCAAGGCAAACCCTACGTAGGCCTTGAGAATCGAAAAACTGAAGGCATGCAGATCCGTGTCGTTGTCTCCCTACAGGGAGAAGAAGGACTTTTTCTGCAAGCTGTTTACCAAGTACCAACCCGCATGGCGCAACTCGCAGGCACCGTGGAAGCAGCCTACCTCCATTACAAGGAATTGGCTTACCTAAGAGATTCTCTAAAAATAACATTTAGCCTAACCCTGTCACTGGTACTACTGTTGAGTCTTCTTGCGGCCGTGTGGGCTGCCTTTCTTAGCATCCGAAGAATCGTCGAACCGGTCAGATTACTTGCGATCGGCACCAAGGCACTGGCTGAAGGCGATTATGAGCAACGATTACCTGTGAACGATAAAGGTGAACTCGGATTTTTAGTAGAATCTTTCAACACCATGACACAGAAAGTCGCTCAGGCACGTGACGAGGCACAGCACCTGCGTCTAGAAGCTGAGCAACAACATGCCTACCTCGAAACAGTATTGGGTAATCTTTCATCAGGCGTCCTCAGCTTTGACCGCGACAGCAAGCTCCTCACGGCCAACCGAGCGGCCAACGATATTCTGCACGCAGATTTCAGTCAGTACCTGAACTGGCCACTGGCCGTCCTCACAGGCGCCTATCCTCACTTGGTTGATCTCATGGAGTTTCTAGAGAGCCACATTCAGAATTCCGATGACTCCTGGCAGGAAGAAATCACCTTTGCAGGTCCTAGCGGCCGACAAGAACTCTTCTGTCGAGGTACGCCCCTCTTAAGCTCGGATGGATATCGTCAAGGCGCTGTCCTGGTTATTGACGACGTCACTGCGCTGATACAGGCCCAAAGAACGTCGGCTTGGAGTGAAGTAGCAAGACGTCTAGCACATGAAATCAAGAATCCGCTGACGCCGATTCAGTTATCAGCTGAGAGACTACGCTATAAACTCTCGAAAACCTTGGACGAAGCAGAACTAGAAGTTCTCGAAAAATCGACTCGAACCATTGTTCAACAAGTAGAAGCCATGAAAAGCATGGTCAACGCGTTTGCTGAATATTCAAAACCAACTCAGACTCAACTCAAAGAAGTCGATCTCAATCAACTCATTGAAGAGGTCGTCGCGCTCTACCCACCCAAAGCGGGTATATCATTGATTTTGGACCTCGCAGCCGATCTTCCTATCATCATGGCTGACCCTATCAAACTGCGCCAGATACTCCATAATCTAATTAAAAATGCTCAGGAGGCCATCGGTGACAACAAGCAGGGTCAAATGGACATCAGCACTAAGTGGCTCAATCATCAATTACAACCCACTATCATGCTGATTTTGAGCGATAATGGTCCTGGGATACCTCCTGATCATGCCGGGCAGATCTTCGAACCTTATGTAACCCATAAGGCTAAAGGAACTGGTTTGGGGTTGGCTATCGTAAAGAGAATCATTGAAGAGCATGGTGGGACTATTACCCTCGATAGAGCGTATAGCGATGGCGCACGTTTTGTCATACAACTTCCTGTGAATATTTAACTCAAATAGCAGTTCGTGACGCATGAATAAGATCAACATATTGGTCGTCGATGATGAGCCAGATATCCGACAACTCCTTAAGGATATTCTTGAAGATGAAAACTATGACGTCCAAGTCGCTGAAAATGCCGAAGTAGCAAGGCGTGTTCGGCTTGAACAACGACCTGAACTCATTCTGCTCGACATCTGGATGCCGGACGAAGACGGCATTACTTTGCTTAAAGATTGGCTGAATGACGATCAGTTGTGTCCCGTAATCATGATGTCAGGTCACGCCACGGTTGAAACCGCGATAGAAGCCACGCGACTCGGTGCTTACGATTTCCTCGAAAAACCTCTGTCCATGGCTAAACTACTGGTTACGGTAGAGAGAGCGCTAGAAACCGCACGACTTAAACGCGAAAACAAGGGACTCAGGCGTCGCATAGAAGCGCCGGTTGAACCGATTGGCCGCAGCGCGATCATTGAACGACTTCGTGAACAGGTGAAGCGCCTAGCACAGCATGATGCACGTGTTCTATTCATTGGCGAACCCGGTGCAGGTAAAGAAACCCTCGCACGATATCTACATGCCAATAGCCCTAGGAAGGACGGCCCATTTGTGGATGTTGGTGTTGGAACCATCGCCAGCAGTAACTCAGCCGTTGAGTTTTTCGGTCGTATTGATGGCGATACGGTTCAATCAGGCCTGCTCGAGCAAGCGCATGGAGGGACACTCTTTCTTGAAGAAATCGCCCATATGGACGACGAGACTCAGGTACGTTTAATGAGTGCACTTGAAACGAATTCATTCACGCGAATCGGTGGCACTGAACTACTGCAGTTTGATGTTCGCGTGATTGCTTCTACATGTAAATCACTTGAAGAAGAGGTCAGAGCTGGACGATTCCGTTCGGAGCTTTACTATCTACTCAATGTTGTTGCACTCAAAGTGCCTTCACTATCCGAACACAACGAGGATGTACCCGATCTTTTGAGGTTTTACGTCGATTACTTTGTAAGTAGAGAGAAACTGCCCTTCCGTAAATTTCCTGTTTCGGTACAGAACTTCCTTCGGAATTACCCTTGGCACGGGAATATTCGAGAACTTAAAAATCTTGTCCAGCGACTACTCATACTCGGTAACGGTGAAGAAATAGAGTTAGATGAAGTTAAATCTGCTTTAGGTGAACCGGTCATAGATTTACAAGGCCGATCAGGAGCAATCAATCACCCCGACTTTTTCGATATGCCGCTTAAAGAGGCAAGAGAACGCTTTGAGAAGGCATACCTTGAATACCACCTTGAAAAGTTCTCTGGAAGTGTTGCAAGACTCTCTTCGGCCATTGGTCTAGAACGAACGCATCTCTATCGAAAGCTTAATTCCTTAGGAATCAAGTTTAGAGATAGACGATAAATTCTTGGTATTTGGAAAGATCGATCACAATCTAGATCTGTCCATCTCCATCAACACGAACCGCAAGCATCGTGACGTCATCCTCATAGGCGGCTACCCCATGGAATTGACGCAAGATTTCCGATAGCTTTTCTACCATCACTTCATGCGGGTGGTCTCTTAATTCAATAAACTGAACGCAAAGACGATCCACATCAAAGAAGTCGCCCTGCTCATTTCGGCACTCTGTGACCCCATCGGTATAGAGCAAAAGCAAATCTCCCGACTGGAGCATTAACTGCTCTTCGTTGAACACTACGTTTCGTTCTACACCTAAAATCAGGCCATCAGAATCCAGCCTCAGGCACTCAGAAGAGGAACGTTTTAGGAGTAGTGGCGGGTTATGGCCCGCGTTCGCATAAGACAACGCTTTTGTAAGGGTGTTCAGACGTAGATAAAACATCGTAATGAAACGTTCCGACTTTAACAAATCATCGAGAAGAGATTCATTTAGGATCGATAACATTTCGGCAGTACTCGGCGGAGCCTCACCTTGACGCCTCAGTTCAGCACGAAGACTGCTCCTCATTTCAGTCATGATCAGAGCGGCCCCGACACTATGACCAGACACATCGGCAATAACGAAATCGACATAGTCTCCGTGCGTCAGCACGTCATAATAATCTCCCCCAACCAAAGCCGCTGGCTCACACATCCCTGCGACCAATACATTCTGTACTCTTATGGGACCACTAGGAAGCAAAGACATTTGGATGTTCCTTGCAACTACCAACTCCTGCCGGGCCTTTTCAGAGGTGATCCGATCGGTTATATCGGTAACCACCGCAATATAATGGGTGACGACACGACTACCATCCAACACGGGTGAAATCGTCATTTCAGACCAGAAGGATTCTCTATTTTTACGAGCGCACGGCATGATAATAGTCGAATCCAGTCCGTGTTTGAGGTTATACAGCACGTGTTGTCGAACAGCAGGTTCAATACCGCCCTGATGAAGTATAAAAAAAGAAGAACTGAGCAGTTCTTCTTTAGGGTAGGCCGTCAGATCACACAAAGCAGGATTGACATAGGTGATCCTGAAATCTGGTGCACGTGCATCGGCAATAGCAATCCCAACGCTGACAGCCTCAATTGCGCGCTCTCTTAGCTTGAGGGCATCTTCAACACGTTTGCGTTCGGTTACATCCTGCTCAATACCACGCCAACCTATAATCCGACCTGATTGATCGACTAAAGGATGACCGGTTGATTCGGTAAACACTTCATGACCGTCTTTATGCCGGTAATGATTTAACTGCTTCCTAAAAGCAAGGTTTGATTTCGTCGCCATGGCGAGTGAATGACGAGGATCACGCTGACCCTCCATCGTTAAGAACGAGCGATAGGGCTGACCGATCATCTCTTCAGGACGAAAACCCAAAACATCCTCAACGGCCTCACTACTGTAGGTGTAAATGCCTTCCTGGTTCTGCTCCCATAACCACTCACCTACCATCCGAGCCATTTGCTGAAATCGTGTTTGACTCTCAATCAAGGCCATCTGATCATTCTTTTGCTGAGTAATCTCAATCAAACGGAGCAGATAATGAGTCGTAACGTCAGCGTCATCTTTGATCGGTGTAAGCGAAACAGCCGCTACGTAAGGTATTGAATCTTTGGTCATCTCCTGAAATTCGCCTACCCAGGATTCTTGATGATCATAAGCGTGCCAGAATGATTGCTCGACCTCTAGCGTCTGGAAAATATCGGTAATGGCTCTAAAGGGTCGCCCCATTATCCGTTCACTATCATAGCCAGTCAGACGTGTTACGCTCGGATTGGCATATTCAACAACGCCAAGACTGTCGATCACCAGAATGCCAGCCGGTGTTTTTTCGATGGCTTTAGCGAGGATCCAGTTTCTTTCGCTGGTCTCCGCATAGGAAGGCTCATCATGTATGAGCAAAATAAGCTGATTAGACGTGTTTCTGGACTGGATGGGCGTTAGTCCAACCAGACGCCTTTGCCTTGATGCATTCACACATGAACTGAGATAGTGTTGCCCATACTCAAGATCAGTTCCTCTTAAGTGTAACCGGCCTGGCATGACCTCTAGGTCAGGCAGTACATTCGTTATGGATTTATGCGCAATAGATGGATAAGAGAATCCCGTGAGCCGCAAAAAAGGTTCATTGCAGCCCATGAGTATGCCGTACTCGTTAACAACGGCCGCCCCATCGCGGATCATCAGCAATAATTCATGAGCCGTCTTATCATTGGACAAACAGTCATCGTCTATCAAAACCTTATCCTCAGATCGGATTCGCCATATTGATTGGCAAAGAACATCACTTTAACCCTAACAGGGAACGATCTCGAAATCATACGATCTAACCACAGCGTCTAGTTAGATGTGAGTAAAGACCGCCTAAATGTATATTTTGGTCTGCATTACTCGATTGTCGCAACTGGACCTACCCCTTAACAACGGAATAAAGCATGACCTCTGAAGAACAGCATTTACTCTCCGAACTACTAGAACAGTTAAAGCAAATCAAACAGGTGTCGAAAGACCCTGAAGCAGATGCCCTCATCAAATCCGCTGCCAATCATCAGCCAGACAGCTTGTATTTATTAGTACAGAAAACCCTACTTCAGGATCAGGCGCTGTTGCAGGCTAGAACTCAATTAGCGGATCTGAATAGTCAACTTAAGCAGGCCGGTTCGAAGAGCTCATTTTTGTCATCAGACCCCTGGGGGAACACAAGACCCGGCATGAACCCAATGATGTCAACACCCACTTACCCAGGCATGAGCGGTCAAGGATTAGTGAACCCGGCAGGCAGCCCTTTTAGTGGATTCCTAGGTTCAGCCTTAACTACAGCGGCGGGCGTGGCGGGAGGTGCGTTGCTTTTCCAAGGACTGGAGGGTTTAATGAGTGGGCATCATGGAATGGGCGGATCAGGCTATGGATTCAATGATACAGCGTATCAAGACAACCTCCGTCCAGAAAATGTCACGATCAATGAATACTATGGATCAGACCAGGCACCCGATGTAAGTGACGCTCAATCCACATTTACAGGATTGGATGATGTTTACGGTAGTGATGACGGAGACACTAACTCTGGCTTTGATATCTAGAACTCATTCTTTATGAGACCTAACCGGGCATGATTAGGCCGCGGTTAGGTCTTTACGGATAATCAGTATATGGTCAAAAAGCAAGCATTAAGCTTCAAAGTTTTTTGCCACAAAATCCCAGTTAACGAGATTCCAGAACTCTTCCACGTACTTAGGACGAGCGTTCCTAAAGTCAATGTAATAGGCATGTTCCCACACATCACACGTTAACAAAGGCTTTAGGCCTTGGGTGAGTGGGCAGCCTGCGTTACTAGTGCTAACAAGACCAAGCGAACCATCAGCATGCTTCACTAACCAAGCCCAGCCAGACCCGAAGGTTGTAACGGCTGTTTTGGTGAACTCTTCTTTAAACTTGTCAAATGAGCCGAAGGTCTTATTAATGGCATCTGCGAGAGCGCCAGTGGGCGCTCCACCACCATTTGGTTTGAGCGAATTCCAGTAAAAAGTATGATTCCAGATCTGAGCCGCATTATTAAAAATACCCCCTGATGACTTCAAGATGATGTCTTCCAGCGATGCTTTCTCAAACTCAGTGCCTGGGATAAGGTTATTCAGATTCGTGACGTATGTCTGGTGATGCTTACCGTGATGAAAATCGAGGGTTTCAGCCGAAATATAGGGTTCAAGCGCATTCTTTGCATACGGTAATGGAGGTAATTCGTGAGCCATGAAATATCCTTAAAGTTCTGATTCAAGAAGGCTGTAGGTAAAAACTAGAGCAGTATTCCCGAGTGAAATACTTGGGATTTAGTCTACCATTCCCTCACCGCTCTGAAAAGGAATCCTCTTCAACCCTTGAAGCAAAAAAAAGGAGCCACTCTTGAGGGACTCCTTCGGTTAAGGCTTATTTGCGGTTATCAATCCAAGCATTTAGCACCTATATCAAGTTCTAACGATTACAAAGGGAGACCCTCAGGTGTTGTGAGCAGATTGCCACCGTTGTACCTCTGCTTTCCAAGAGCCGTCCGGTTGCTGCTTGAATACGCTGTAAATAACTCCACCAAACAAGTAGCGTATTCTCTGCGGAGCCGCACTTTGAAGGGTTTTGATATCGGAAAAACGAGATGTCGTGACTATAGTACCGTTGGATTCACCCCTGACGTCGATGACATCCATCGCATAATCACCCTGTCGAATCATGGTTTGCCAGAAATCACGGATTTCTCGGGTGCCCTTTGCAACGGTACCGTTTGGTTCCAACATCATCGCATCCGGAGCATAGAACGACATCACATCGTCCAATCGTCCAGCGGCAAAGGCAAGGTTCCATTCTGCAGTAGATTTCTCCACAATTTTGCGCGTATCTACCACCGAATCCGCTTTAACTACATCAATAGTAGTGACTATTGTTAACAATAGTCCTAAAGTACGTTTCATAATAAGGCCTACAGTGTTTCATCCATCCATCATGGACAGCCTTATCTGATCATATATGGTTTACAATATCCAATAAGAAACGCTGATTGTTTATATAACCGATAACAATTACCACACATATCTATGGATAAATTGACGAGCATGCTGGTTTTTTCCAAAGTAGCCAAGGCGGGTAGCTTTGCCGCGGCGGCTAAGGAACTCGGTCTATCGAGAGCGATGGCCACTAAACACGTCATGCAACTTGAAAATGGCTTGGGCATCAGACTGCTGAATCGTACGACCCGAAACTTGAACCTAACGGAAGTCGGCTCCGTATATCTAGAGCGATGCCTACAAATACTTGATGATATGGAGGAAATGGAACTCGCTGTAACTCGTTTACAAACAGAGCCTAGAGGCGTCCTAAAAGTCAGCGCCACTCCCTTCTTCGGCTCCTACCATCTAGCACCCGCCATCGGTGCTTATATGGAGGTCTATCCTGACGTTCATGTTGATCTCACACTACAAAGTAATTATGCCGACCTGATCGAAGAAGGCTTCGATCTCGCTATTCATTTAGATGAGCTACAAGACTCCAGTCTCATTGCAAGATCACTTGGAACCTCACAGAGAGTTGTTTGTGGTTCGCCTGCTTATTTTAAGAAACACGGCATACCCAAATCGCCTGATGACCTTAGAAACCATAACTGTTTGGTGAACCTAAGTCTTGCTCCTCGAGACCAGTGGCAATTCAATATTCCAGGCGGCCAGACTACCATTGTGAAAGTCACCGGTTCGCTGCACGCGAATGTTGCAGATGCTCTTCGGATTGCGGCTTTAAGTGGATTAGGTCTTGTTATCCTTCCAACCTACATGGTTGGTCAGGATATCAGGAAGAATCGCCTACAAGCTGTTTTAACAGAATACGTGCCTGCACCACTCGAGATTCATGCAGTCTACCCACATAGAAAGCATCTTTCCGCGAAAGTACGAACCTTTGTAGATTTCCTTCATGATCGATTCCACCCTAAGCCTTACTGGGAGGAATGGGCGCAAGATCAATTACAACAGGGACAGGAATCGCCCTGACACTTTCCAACTAGCAAAGGCCTCTGAAGTGAGCCATATAGAAATTGAACGGAAGTTTTTAGTCATAGCAGATACTTGGAAATCTTTGGTGACGAGCCAATGCAAGATGAAACAGGGCTATTTAACGGACGATACCAACTGTTCTTTACGTGTACGAATCAGCGATACTGAAGCTTGGCTTAACATCAAAAGTGTTACCGTTGGTGCCCAGCGTTATGAGTTTGAATATGCCATTCCCATGCTGGATGGTGAAGCAATGCTCAGCATACTGAGCTGTAAACCCATCATAGAAAAGACGCGCTATTACGTACCCATGCATCCCCATATCTGGGAAATTGATGTTTTTGAGGGCGATAACTTAGGGTTGGTTGTTGCCGAAATTGAGCTTGATGACCCCGATGAGCCGTTCAATAAACCTGTATGGTTAGGAGAAGAAGTTACTTTTGATATACGCTATTACAATACGCAGTTATCGCAGAACCCCTTTAAGCATTGGTTTTAATCAATCCTCTTCATATATAACCAAATGCTCTCAAAATCAAAATTCTTCCAACTAGCGACTCTATTTGAAGGGTTCCTAGGCCTTTTAGCTCTTTTTTTAGGCCATTTTTTCGAAATTGACCCATTACAAACGCTGCGACCTGATCTCAGTGCATTTCTTATAGGAATCGCGGGCACCATACCCCTCTACTACGCATTTATGTTGACTCAGGAAAAGGCTTACATGCGTCCCATTCGGGATCTACTCGTAGATAGACTGGGCCCTATACTAGCGACCTGCGCTTGGTACGAAACCCTCTATTTAGGGTTACTAGCCGGTGTAACCGAAGAACTCTTATTTAGGGGCTTCCTACAACCGTGGTTTGAACTCAACTGGGGGTGGTTGGGCGGTCTTGTCTTTAGTAACATGATCTTTGCGCTGGTTCATTGGATCACCCCCTTATACGCGGTGCTCGCTGCCATTTCTGGACTATACCTTGGACTATCGCTCGACCTAGGCGAAAACCGAAGCCTGATAACCCCAATGACCATTCACACAGTCTACGACTTCCTTGCTTTCCTAGCCGTCGCGAGGCTCTGGCAGCAAAAAACACAAACCACTGAAACCCAAACAGAAGATCATCACCTGTCCGGATGAATACTCTTTTAGTTATATCGGAGACGAATCAACTATGAAACCCGCCATACTTATAATGACTTTTTGCCTCATTGCTTTGAATGCATTCGCTAATGGGATAGAAAATTCGACACCCAATCAAAGAGCAAGCATTCAAACACAATTCATGATCTCAAAACTCGGGCTCAATGCTGATCAATCCGCGAAGATTACCAGCCTTAATCTGAAGTATGCGGAATTGATGGAGCCGATCCTTAAAGGATCCGATGGGTTTTTGGCTAAAAGACAAAAAGGTAAAGCCATTATGGATTCAAAAGATTCTGAGCTGAAAACCATCTTGTCACCAGAGCAAATTAATCGATACAACGATTTGAAGGATGACTTAAAGGAAGAGGTCGACAAGAAGCTCAACAACTGAACCGATCAACCAGACTTAATTGTCCTGAGCTTGGATGGCAGTGATGATCACCGTGTTAACAATGTCCTCAATACTACATCCTCGACTCAGGTCATTCACAGGCTTTCTTAAACCCTGCAGTATGGGGCCAATGGCGATAGCGCCTGTTTCTCGCTGAACAGCTTTATAAGTATTGTTTCCCGTATTGAGATCCGGAAATATCAGTACATTGGCATGACCGGCCACTTTTGAACCAGGCATTTTGAGTGCTGCAACCCCTTCATCCACCGCAGCATCATACTGAATGGGACCCTCGACCTTCATCATGGGATCCAATGCACGAACCCGAGCGACAGCCGCTCGAACTCGCTCAACGTCTTCTCCTTCCCCCGAGGTACCAGAGGAATAGGAGAGCAGCGCTACCTTTGGGTCGATACCAAACGTTTTTGCCGTCAGGGCGGAGCTAATGGCAATCTCGGCTAATTCATTAACCGTTGGAAAAGGATTGACTGCGCAATCACCATAGACAACCACCCCATCATCAAGGCACATGAAAAAGATGGACGAAACAATCGAAACGTTCGGCTGAGTTTTGATGAATTGAAACGCAGGTAGTATGGTGTGTTGTGTGGTGTGAACAGAACCTGACACCATGCCATCAGCCAGCCCTTTATGAACCATCATCGTGCCGTAAAAGGATACGTCTAGCATCCGATCCTGGGCTGCATCGACTGTAATGCCTTTATGTTTTCTAAGTTGATAGTAGGTCTCAGCGAACTCAGAAACGTCATGAGATATAGCAGGATTTATGATTTGTACCCACTGAGGATCAAAATCCATACCTTCCTCACGAAGCAATGCACTGATCCGATCAGGGTCTCCCAATAGTGTTATCTTGACGATCTTTTTAGAGGTCAACTCATGCGCTGCTTTCAGAATACGCAGCTCTTCACCTTCAGGTAAGACGATGTGCTGAATGGAAGATCGAGCCCTTTGTATCATTGAATAGGTGAACATCCGTGATGAAAGACCCCTTGTCGGTATCGAACGGAGCTTTTGTTCATAGGGTGACAATGCAACATTTTCCTGAAAAAGCTTAAGAGCAACTTTTATTTTGGTAGCATCTTCGGGAACCAGTCTTGGCTTGATCGTGTGCAATAGATTTGAGGCTTCAATAAGCTCATAGTGTGTCGAAAGTATCGGCAATGTCGGATTGGCACCTTTGATGATGTCAAGAATGGCACGGCTCGGGGTGTACCCTGAAGCCAATAGGACTCCTGCAATCCTTGGGCAAAAAGAAGAAGCATCGATCAACAGTAAACCGAGTAACAAATCGGTTCGATCTCCAGGTATTAATAACAACTGATCCTGATGGATTCTTGGAAATAAGTGCTCAAGTTGCATGGCTCCTATGAGATGCGAACTGACCGTTGTGGATAACCTAGAGCCACCGATCAGAATGTCGGCTTCCAGCTGACGAATCACCTCATGTACTGTTGGTGATTGCAGTAAGGAACAGAACGGAATGATGGAAAACACGATCCCGTCGACTTTAAACTCTTGAATGAGGGCTGTACGCATGGCATCCAAATCAACGGGATCCACTTTATTCATGATAATACCGGTAAAGACACAGCCTCTACTCATGTAAAAATCCACGTATATACGTGTTGAACTGACGGCATCAATAACACTTTGTTGTGCGGCGTTTCCTACAATCAGTACGGGTGATCCGAGGTCATTTGCAATAACACAATTCAGATCAAACTCTAGTGCTGAAAACTGAGTTTCATAATCCGTGCCCTCGATCAGAATGAAATCGCATTCAGCTTCCAGTTGCTTGTATTTAGCGATGATCCCTTCAAGCAATTCACCACGTTTATTTTGGCTAAGCAGACGATTGACATCAGCCTGGTGCCAACCATATGAGGCCTCATAGGTTTGCTTTAGATCGAAATAACGAATCATTAAATCGATATCAGGATCTTTCGAAAAACCAGCCGACTCTCCAATAATGGGCCTAAAAAACCCTACGCGCTGTGTATTACCCAGAGCAAAATCGAGAATCCCAAGGCAGACCAATGCCTTCCCACTATTAGCCTCAATCGAACTGACGTATACGGAGAGGGTCATAACTTCCTAATGCACAGGTGGACAACTTGAAACATGAAAAACGAGTTCAGCAGTTTGTAACGCAATCTCGCCCTCTTCGTCGGTAGGAACAACCATGATCTTGTAATGAGAAGCCGGACTTTGCAGTTCTCTGACAAAGGCTTGATCACGATTATTCGTCTCGATATCCAGCACAAGCCCTATATGGTCCAAGTCTTCCATCACACGTTGTCGAATGGATGCTGCATGCTCACCTATACCACCGGTAAACACAACAGCATCTATGTGTTTAAGCGTTACAAAATAGGCTCCCAGGTATTCGCGAACCCTCTGAATAAAAAGGCTGATCGCAAACCCAGCTTTAGATACTCCTTGGGCTTCCATAGACAGGAGTTCGCGCATATCACTGTAACCGGCTAAAGCCTTTAAACCTGACTCACGATTCAGGACATCATCGAGATCTTTAAGGTCCAAACCGCATTGTTCAACTAAATACACCAAGACACCAGGATCGAAATCACCACTACGTGTACCCATAATCAGTCCTGAAAGTGGAGTCATACCCATTGATGTGTTGAAACTTTTACCTGATTTAATCGCACACGCACTGGCTCCATTACCGAGATGAAACACTATGAGATTGAGTTCCGTGGCAGGCACCCCGAGATAGCGCCCAACGCATCTCATCACAGACATGTAGGATGTGCCATGAAACCCATAGCGTCGAACCTTATAATCGGCATAATACGCTTCTGGTATAGCATAACGATATGAACTCACGGGCATGGTCTGATGAAAGGCCGTATCAAATACAGCTACTTGAGGAACATGGGGCCAATGTTCTCTACAAAGCTCAATACCTAATTGATTGGATGGATTATGGAGGGGTGCCAGCGGAGTGGATGCCTTAATACCCTCTAGGACTAAATCATCAATTAAAACGGCTTGACTAAAATATGAGCCTCCATGGACCACGCGATGTCCAATGGCATCAGGCCCTTCGGACCCAAAGTAGCCCTCCTCTTCGAGCGAACCCATGATTTGGGTAAGAGCGGCTCGATATGACGCCATAGATTTTTCGGAATCGAACGCCTCGAGATGCTCAACCAAACCGGTTGTTTTTAGAATAAGCGTTTCTTCAACTCCGAAAAGGCGATATTTTATCGAGGAGCTACCTGTATTAAGGACAAGGATGTTTTTCGACATAAAAAAAATGTTTCTCGATTCAATTAACAGCGCAGCGTATCCAGCATAACAACAATACTCGATGTGCCTAGCAAAGAGCCACGTGTTCGATTAAATCAATGTAATGAATGAGAACTAGCGTGATAAACACTGATCCTATCCATCCCGTAGTAGCCATTATGGGCCCCACCGCTTCAGGTAAAACCGCTTTAGCCATTAAGCTTGCAAAAGCTATGAACGGCGAAATCATCAGCGTTGATTCAGCATTGGTCTATCGCGGCATGGATATTGGAACCGCCAAACCCAACTGCGAAGAGAAAGACGGCATCACGCATCACCTGATTGATATTCTAGATCCAAGTGAAGCCTATTCCACTGGTCGATTTTGTCGCGAAACTCGCGAGCTCATCCATGACATCAAGAAAAGAGGCAAACTGCCCATTCTTGCAGGTGGAACCATGCTCTATTTCAATGCTTTACTGAATGGTCTTTCAACCTTACCCAAAGCGGATCCGCTTATCCGGGTCGAACTAGATCAAGAGGCAGCGATCAAGGGCTGGCATGCCATGCATGAGCAATTGAGCGTTGTTGACCCAACAGCTGCGGCAAGGATACACCCCAATGATCCACAAAGGATTCAGCGGGCCTTAGAAGTCTTCAGAATCACAGGAAAATCCATCACCACTCATTTTGAACAGACGGTAGCGACAGATTCGAGTATTCGTCCTATCCGGATCATGGTCATGCCTAACGATCGAGCACGACTGCACCAAAGAATCGAGGAAAGATTCCATCAGATGATCGATCGGGGTTTCATCAAAGAAGTGGAGCTTTTATACCAGCGAGGAGATCTTCACACCCGTCTACCATCCATCAGAGCCGTTGGGTACCGGCAGATATGGGACTATCTAGAAGGTAAGACAGGCATGGATGCAACGATACAGTTGGGCATCATAGCTACTCGGCAATTTGCCAAGCGGCAGATTACCTGGCTGAGGCGAGAAGTGAACGTTAAAGAATATGACACTGACGACCCAAGCCTTCAGAGAAAAGTATTCGATGACCTCAAAGAGTCCATGCACTTCCTTCAGTAGACCGTGCCTGATTGCAACCCCATTAATGATGGGGCTTTAGAAGATCGGGCTGCCGTTCAGCTAACTGATCGACGGCTTTTTTTACGAGATCAGATAAGCCTCGCCCACCTGCCAGATTAAGTTGAACAATCGCAATTCTCATCCTCTTTTCCCAAAAGCTCGCAAGATGATTGGTAATTCCATCCACCGCAACCTTTGGGTCGGGTTCTGACTGAAAATAGCTGCCAATATTGTTAGCCATCTTTACGAGCGTTTCAGTGTTATCCATCGATTTGTTCAGACTTATTGCTTAGGGTTAAGGATAGACCATCCTTTCAGGATGACTATAAATCACATGACTCGAATCTCGGGTAAAACCAATCAGAGTCATTTGGCTTTCATGCGCTAATCTTACTGCAAGTCCAGTAGGCGCGGAAATAGCCACGAGCATACCAATACCCACCATGGCACATTTTTGAACCATTTCAAAACTGGCGCGACTGGTGACCACGACAAGTCCTCGACTGAAATCTGTGCCTTGACGGGCTAGACAGCCAATCAGCTTATCGAGCGCATTATGGCGGCCCACATCTTCACGTACCAAGATGTCCGATTGACCCGGCGTTATCCAAGCAGCCGCGTGAACAGCACCCGTCAACTGATTAATCCGTTGGTGAATATGTAACGCATTCAAAGCCTTCAAGAGATCAAAAAGGGTAACTGAGACGTTGGATACAACCGGAGATGGATGGCGTATCGCTTGCTTTAACGTAGCGGCACCGCACAAACCACATCCGGTTCTGCCCGTCATATTTCTACCCTTGTCTTCAAGGCTTTCACAACGAATCTCAGGGATTCGAACCCTAACTTCTATACCTTCTGAGCGTTGAAACACTCGGATCGTTTCAACTTCTTGAACGGAAGAAACAATGTGTTCAGTCAGACTGAAACCTAATGCAAAATCTTCAAGATCCAGAGGCGTTGCGAGCATAACCACATGCGGCTCGCCGTTATACATCAAGGCAACAGGTGCCTCTTCAGCAACCGCATCTTCTTTTGCCTCAATTCGACCATCTTGCCATCTCTGAACTGGAATAACCCTGTATGCGGGCCATCCCAGATCCAGATCAAGCATCGACATTACGTTATCGACTACTCGACTGTCGCGGCTTGCTTTAACAAATCAAGCTGGTCATCACTGAAGGCCTTGTAGTTCCTTTGCCATTCAGAAGGTTCATTAACCTTAGTAACCTGGACCGCCGTGACCTTATATTCTGGACAGTTGGTTGCCCAGTCACTGTTATCAGTGGTGATGACATTGGCACCCGACTCTGGAAAATGGAAAGTCGTATATACAACACCTGGCTGCACCCGTTCAGTCACTTCAGCCCTGAGCACCGTTTCGCCCGTACGGCTTTTAATTCCTACCCAATCACCGTCGTTCACACCACGATTCTCTGCATCATGGGGATGAATCTCTAATCTGTCCTCAGAATGCCACAGGGAATTCGAAGTTCTGCGGGTCTGAGCGCCCACATTGTATTGTGAAAGGATTCGACCTGTCGTCAGTATCAAAGGCAATCGACTGGTGGTTTTCTCATCCGTAGGAACGTATTCAGTCAACATGAATCGACCTTTACCGCGGGTAAATTCAGTAATATGCATGGTCGGTGTTCCATCGGGCGATTCAGCATTACAAGGCCACTGAACACTACCGGCTTCATCGAGCTTCTCATAGCTCACACCGGTGAATGTGGGTACAAGACGAGCAATTTCATCCATGATTTCTGATGGATGTTCATAGTTCATGGGATAACCCAAGGCATTAGCCAGCAACTGAGTCACCTCCCAATCCTCATAGCCTGCCAAAGGTGGCATAACTTTACGTACACGTGAAATCCGTCGTTCGGCATTGGTAAAAGTACCGTTCTTTTCAAGGAAAGAAGCACCCGGCAGGAACACGTGGGCGAACTTGGCTGTTTCATTCAGGAAGAGGTCCTGTACAACAACACATTCCATTGCAGAAAGAGCAGCGATGACATGCTGAGTATCAGGATCCGACTGAGCGATGTCTTCACCTTCACAATAGAGACCCTTGAAACTGCCTTCAAGGGCGGCTCCAAACATATTGGGAATACGAAGACCGGGTTCCGACTCCAAATGTACGCCCCAAGCCTCTTCGAATTGGGTTCTAACAGTCGTATCGGCCACGTGACGATAGCCTGGAAGTTCATGAGGGAAAGACCCCATGTCACAGGATCCTTGAACGTTGTTTTGACCGCGTAGCGGATTAACCCCAACTCCTTCTCGACCGATATTGCCCGTGGCCATCGCGAGATTGGCAATACCCATGACCGCTGTAGAGCCTTGGCTATGCTCGGTAACCCCAAGTCCATAATAGATCGCTGCATTTCCACCGGTAGCAAATAGGCGGGCAGCTTCTCGAACCAGCCGAGCCTCAACGCCTGTGACAACTTCTGAAGCTTCGGGTGAATGACGTGCCTGACTGACAAAAGTTTTCCACTTGTCATATGATTCAACTTCACAACGTGCCTTGGCAAACGCTTCGTCCGCAAGACCTTCTGTGACAATCACATGGGCCATGGCTGTGACAAGCGCCACATTACTCCCTGGCTTTAGCTTGAGATGATAGTCCGATTGAATATGAGGTGACTTCACTAGGTCGATGTCACGAGGATCGGCGACTATCAGCTTGGCACCTTGCCTAATTCTTCGCTTCATAGCCGAGCCGAATACAGGGTGACCATCCGTTGGATTCGCGCCTATGACAAAGATGACATCCGCTTTACGAACCGAATCGAATGTTTGCGTACCGGCTGATTCTCCCAAAGTCTGCTTTAGACCATAACCGGTTGGCGAGTGACAAACGCGTGCACAAGTATCAACATTATTATTCCCAAAAGCGGCACGAACGAGTTTTTGTACCACGTAGGCTTCTTCATTTGTACACCGGCTCGAGGTCAATCCGCCCACTGAGTCACGACCGTATTCGGATTGAATCCGTTTAAACTCTGAAGCCGCATAAGAGACAGCCTCATCCCAGCTCACTTCCTGCCAAGGATCTGTGATTTTTTTGCGGATCATAGGCTGGGTTATACGATCTTTATGAGTCGCATATCCAAATGCAAAGCGTCCTTTAACACAGGAATGACCATGGTTCGCATAACCGTTTTTGTCCGGAACCATGCGCACAATCTCAGATCCCTTCATTTCCGCTCTGAATGAGCAACCGACACCGCAGTATGCACACGTTGTGATAGCGCTGTGCTCTGGTTGCCCCATTTCAACAACGGACTTCTCAATCAGGGTAGCAGTTGGACAAGCCTGTACACACGCGCCGCAAGAGACACATTCAGAATCCATGAAAGCCTGATTTTGTCCGGGGGATACACGTGAATCAAAACCACGTCCATCGATAGTTAATGCGAACGTACCCTGGACTTCACTGCACGCACGGACACAACGTGAACACACGATGCATTTGGATGGATCGTATTGAAAATAAGGGTTGCTTGTATCCTTGTCAGCTACCAGATGGTTCTCGCCTTCATATCCATAGCGAACTTCTCTTAATCCAACAGCGCCCGCCATATCTTGCAGTTCACAATTACCATTCGCAGGACAGGTAAGGCAATCAAGCGGATGATCGGAAATATAGAGCTCCATCACACCGCGACGTACATCGGCCAGACGTTTATTTTGTGTGCATACCTTCATGCCTTCAGCAGCAGGAGTGGTACAAGAAGCGGGTAAACCTCGCGCCCCTTCAATTTGAACTAAACACAAGCGGCACGATCCGAAAGGATCAAGACTATCCGTAGCGCATAGTTTAGGAATCTGTATTCCCGCATCGGCCGCAGCCCGCATCACAGAGGTACCCTCAGGCACGGTCACGGTGAACCCATCGATTTCGAGGGTCACGGTTTTGGTTGAATCGACTGCCGGTGTTCCTAAATCACAATCTCTAAGGGCCATGACACGCCTCCTAATAAGCCGAAATACAATCGCGCGTTCTTTTCATGGTTGACCGGATTGCGCAGCTCCCAGCCAACCTAAAATACAATTAAACCTTCACATCTGTTTTTGGAAGCCCGAAATCTTCAGGAAAATGGTTCAGAGCACTGAGCACAGGGTACGGAGTCATCCCACCCAGCGCACAGAGAGAACCTGCCAGCATGGTCTCGCTCAGATCACGCAACAAGGTCACATTAGCCATTGATTGCTCACCCGCCCTGATCTTATCAATCACTTCAACCCCGCGGGTTGATCCGATTCGGCAGGGTGTACATTTTCCACAGGATTCAATTGCACAGAACTCCATTCCGTAACGGGCCATCTTTGACATATCAACAGTGTCGTCAAAAGCGACAATCCCACCATGTCCAAGAACGGTCCAATTGGCTGCAAAGGCTTCGTAATCGAGTGGGGTGTCGAACTGTGACTCGGGAAGATAAGCACCCAGAGGACCACCAACCTGCACCGCCTTAATCGGTCGACCACTGATGGAGCCACCACCATACTCATAAAGAATCTCTCTGAGCGTACAACCGAAGGCTTTTTCAACGAGACCACAGTATTTGAGATTACCGGCTAATTGTAGCGGCAGCGTACCTCTAGATCGACCCATGCCAAAGTCTCGGTAGAACTCGCCACCCTTGTCCAAAATAATGGGGACAGAGGCCAATGAGATCACGTTATTAATGATCGTAGGCTGACCAAATAGTCCTTTGATGGCCGGCAGGGGTGGCTTATAACGAACGAGACCTCGTTTACCCTCAAGGCTTTCGAGCAATGAAGTTTCCTCGCCACAGACATAGGCACCGGCCCCCATTCTCACTTCAAGATGGAACGTCTTCCCACTGCCCTGAATATTCTCACCTAGAAAGTTACCTTTGTAGGCTTCCATTATTGCTGCTTCAAGCGCGATTTGAGCGTGCGGGTACTCACAACGGAGGTAAATATACCCTTGTGTTGCCCCCACCGCGATACCCGCAATGGTCATTCCTTCAATCAGTACAAATGGATCCCCCTCCATGATCATTCGGTCCGAGAAAGTTCCCGAATCGCCTTCATCTGCATTACAGACAATATATTTCTGAGCAGAAGGTGCGTTAAGGACCGTACGCCATTTGATGCCCGTCGGGAATGCAGCACCGCCTCGACCTCTTAGACCGGAGTCCGTCACCTGATCAACAATCTGGGAGGGCTCCAATGTCAACGCGTTCTTGAGGCCTCTATAGCCGTCATAATTCAGGTAGTCGGCCAGTAATACGGGATCTGTGATACCGACACGAGCAAACGTTAATCGATCCTGATTCTTAAGATAAGGTATTTCCTCAGTTAAACCCAATGCCAGCGCATGAGGTTGATCGTTCAGGAAATCGGCATCGAAGAGACTCGCAACATCAGCGGTTGAAACTGGGCCATAAGCCACACGGCCACGGGGAGTTTCCACTTCAACCAGCGGCTCGAGCCAATAAAGTCCACGAGATCCATTTCGAACAAGTTCAATGCTGAGATTTCGACGTGAAGCTTCCTGACAAATGGCATTAGCAACCTGGCCTGCACCGAGACCCAACGCGCTCGAATCACGAGGAACGTATACCTTAATCATGAGTTCACCTTCGTACTCTCGATAATTTCATCAAAACGTTTTGACGTTACCCGCCCAAACACTTCTTTATCGATCATGATCGAGGGCGAGCATGCACAGTTACCAAGACAATAAATAGGTTCAAGACTGAAACGTCCATCGCTAGTATTTTCGTGATAATCAATTCCGAGCGTCTTTTTGACATGCTCTTCAAGATTTTCAGAGCCCATCGCTTGGCAGGCTTCCGCCCGACAAAGGTACACAGTATGTTTCCCTGGAGGGGTCTCACGGAAATAATGATAGAAAGTGATCACACCATGCACATCTGCTCTAGTCAGATTAAGCGCTCTTGCAATCATTGGAACGCTGTCGGGTGGAACATAGCCGAGATCGTCCTGAATGCCATGTAAAATAGGCAACAAAGCTCCGGGCTTATCCTTAAGATTTTCTATAATCGCCTGCACCCGGCCAATATCCCACTGGTGGTCTGTCATCTCACACTCTCTAGTCGTTCAGACAATTCAAGGCGTTCCATTCGTAAACACACGAAGGATTCACCCCATAAACCGTAGAATTCTACTCAATTATGGGGTTTAGTGGAAACCATAAGTTGACTAATTTACTCGGTATTTAGACCGTGTCCACAAAAAATGTTCCCTTAGGATCTAGAATTATTTGACCTCTTCTTTTCGTCGCGCCCACCCAAGAGTCAGTAGAACGAAGAGGGACAGCCAGAGCGATGAAGGGACTAACCAATGAGTGCGCTGGAAAAAAGTAGGTGTAGGCTGTTTTTTATAGGGTAGATCGTATTGTCCCGCCCAGACCTCCTGAACAGGTGAGCGCTCAAGGATCTGGCCCGAAGCCAAAGATACGGTCGATACCCCGGTATTGGTTGCACGAATTACGGGGCGTCTGTATTCAACCCCACGGGCCAGCGTCATATACATATGCTGATAAGGCTCCTGCCACCAGCCATACCAGGAATCATTGGTGGCATTAACAATGAATTGAGCGCCAAGATCTGATAATGAGCGACTAAACCAAGAAAAAAGACTTTCATAACAAATTTGAGGTCCCATTTTGAAGTCTTTGTAGGTTAGAAGTGACGTAGGACCTTGTCCACGCGCAAATTGGCCGATGGGCGGCAACCACTGACGAATAACTGGAAAATAATCTTCGCCAGGGATGTACTCCCCAAAAGCTAGAAGAATGGTTTTACTGTAGTGCGGATGGACAATGTCACCTTGGGGATTCAACACAAACAGCGAGTTGGTCAGCAACCCAGTCTCCACATCATAGCCATAGGCACCCGTTATGAGGGGTATCTGCCTGCTCTGTAGAAAGACTTTTAAAGTCTCCCGATACTCGGATGGGCGTAGCCCTTCACCTAACAAGGCCGGAAATGCCGTTTCGGGCCAAATCACCAAATCGGGCCGGACATCAGTTGACTTAAGGCCTTGATCAGTCGCTTTCATAAACGCAGTTAATATGGAGGTCTGATACCCCTGCCCTAATTCAGCCGACACCTTTTCTGCATTACCTATATTACCTTGAACCAGAAGCACACGGACATGCGCATCGGGGGCTGGCAATCGATGCTCTAACCAAAGCCCAGCGATATTACAAGAAAGAAAACCGAATAAGATCCAAGCAAATAGTCGCTTACCCAAGGCCTGACTCCGGTAGTTCCACGCGTATACCATGGGCAAATTGACTAAAATTGTTAAGGCACTAAGCCCTCCAAACCCGACCAACTCAGCTAATTGATAGAGAGGTACGCCCGCGCCATACCAAGAATAGCCAAAATCCCAATCGAATAAGGTTGGGGTATACGCTTCACATAGAGCGGTCGAAAGCGCCATCACACTGAACGAAAGACCACCCGTGAGTTTTAAACGCTGAGTGACGAGGAACCAGGCCATTCCAGCAAGGGGAAGAAAGAGATGCGCTCCTAGGGCGAAAACAAACAAGGCAGCTACCGCAAACGGCCAATCGAGATGCGCAAACTCGTGCATCATGTAAGCGACCCAATTAAAACCTATCAGAGTGAACACGAACGACGTGACCACCCCCCCAACCAAAACACCCAAAAGTGTTTTCTGCTTAGCCCAATAAAGCCAGATCGGCACAAAGCAAAACAAATAAGCCCAAGGTGGAAATGGAATATAGCTGGTTCCAATGAAGACACCAGAGAGAAGCGGTAATAACAAACCTTCCCGCTTAAAAATGCTCATTAATCCTGACCAAAAACGGCTTTTTTCAGACATATCCATCCTTAATTGAGGCGATTGGCCAATATGAGGGCGATCTCATCATCAGTGAGCGTTATAGGATTCGTTTTCATACTAGAACCACGTGACTGAGCAACTATTCTAGGGATATCCATCGTCTCGACCCCTAAATCAGTGAGATTCGGCAACACCATGGTCTCCGTCCACTCATCGAGTCTCTCGATCAAAAAGCGATGCGCAGATTCATCTGGGACGTCCAAAGGTGCACCCAGGGCACGCCCAATGTCTGCGTACTTCTTGAAGGCACGATTCAAAGGATCTCTTTTGTTCATGACGTCCAGATTGATTCGGGTTGCTTGAGCCAGCAATGTTCCACAAACAACACCATGGCCAATCGGGAATAAAGAACCGAGCGGCTGCGCCAATCCATGCACGGAGCCTAGCCCTGCTTGTGCGAGACAAACACCTGACAGCAGCGAAGCATAAGCCATACCCGGAGCAGCCTTAAGCTCCCCGTTGTACCAAGGTATTAAACTGTGTCCCACCATCGAGATGCCTGAAAGGGCCAAAGCATCGGTTATAGGATTGGAGCGGATGGATACAAAAGCCTCAATCAGTTGTGTTAGGGCATCCATGCCATTAGCTGCGATGAGATGCTTGGGACAGGAATGCAGGAGATCAGGATCAAGCACCGCATAAGTTGCCATGAGGCGGTCATCTCGAAACGATTTCTTAAACCCATCGGGCCCTTGCCTCGTTATGACCGCGTTTTTGGTGGCCTCAGACCCCGTTCCTGCCGTGGTGGGAACTGCAATAAAAGGCACACAAGGCCCGGCATAGGGTAACTCTGGACCAACACCTTCAAGATGATCCATGATGGTCCGACCCGTCCTAAGAAGACCAGCAAGGGCCTTTGCTCCATCCAGAACACTCCCACCCCCAATTCCCAGCACGACATCAGCCTCAAAGGCTGTATGCACGCGCACCATATCGTCGATCATTTCAGGTGAAGGTTCACGATCAATGGTTAAGTGCACAATCTGAAATCGTTGTTGTTTCAGTTCACTCTGCAACCAATGCCAATGAGCAGAGGCAAGGAATGAGCTATGACCTGTGACCAAAAGAACATGGCTACCATAAGCGGACAAGAGACGCGGTAGCTGTCTTATAGAGCCTGAGCCAAACTCAATCCGTGGAAGCTGACCAATACTGAATGCCGGAAGATTAAACACTTGGAAACAACCCCTTCATTGGGATACCTTGTCTTGGAGTCGACATCATTTCAGCCACTTGATCACGCCATTCAAGATAATGTGAGGTTAATTTGTGTGCAGCCGAAGACTCCTCGGTGTCATAGGCTTCGTAGAGTACGAAATGGGTCAAATCGAAAGGATCTTGTAGTATATCGAACCTGAGATTACCTGACTCTAGAATTGAATTTAGATGATTATGTTCTGTCGCCCTGATGAACGCGTCCACACACTCTGGCTTAACGTGAACATGAACGATTGTGACCTTCATAATGGGTGACCTCTGGATGATCCGCATAGTGTAATTGAGTGCTTATGAAAGCACGGTGACGAGTTTTTCACCAAAAGCCGCCCCTCCTTCCACATAAGAAATTTCAATAAGAGCCCTTTCATGACAAAAGCCGTCCTAGTGATTAACGCCAATCCGTTACTGAATGTGGTCTATCCCGGAACCATACATACCGGTGAAATAAATCGTGTGCCCTTTTTAGAAATGCATGCCGAAGGGAAAGGAGTCAATGTAGCTAGAGTACTTTCACGTTTCGGTCACCCAGTAACCGTCAGCGGTTTTGCAGGGGGCCACAGTGGTGCTTGGCTTCGAGACCTTATAAGATTGGACTCTGTCGAGGATGCTTTTATCGACACGCGTCAACCATTAAGAGTTGGATTCATGGGAGGAAGCTCAAGGCAGGATCACCCAACATCTGTTCTGCCTCAAGGGTTCAGAGTAACAGTTGAAGAATGCGACCAACTGATCCATTTGGTGAGGCAAAAGCTATCGTCCCATCGACTCATGATCATCAGTGGTTCAGTCCCCTCCCCCGAAGCGAACATGCTCTACATCAAATTGATAAAAATGGCTCAGTCATTCGACATTCCTTGCTGGCTTGATGTGCACGGATCAGCACTGGATATCACTCTAGGCAGCGGTATCGCTCCAGACCTTTGCAAGCCAAACCTCGAGGAGTGGGGTGAAAGCACGCATTGGGGGAGTGTTCCAGAGCTGCATATTACCGACGGCTCACAACCTGTTCGTATTTCCAGCCGAACAGAAGGTCATTGGACCGTAGCCCCACCGAACATACAACAGGTTAACCCAATAGGGTGCGGAGACTGCTATCTTGCGGGGCTGGCACACGGATGGCTTGAAGGATACTGCATGGAAGGTCGGCTTCGAATCGCTTCAGCTGCTGGAGCGGCCAATGCGCTTCGAACTGATGTTGCTATGATTTCACCAGAAGATGTCGAACCTTTACTCGACCAAGTATCGATTCGACGCATCGAAGGCTAAGGTTCCTTCGATAATCACTATAAGTGCTTTTGCAGAAAGGCAAAAATTCTATGTTCAAGCCAATTGTTATATCGCCAAGGTCGCGATCCATTTACAAACCCCACATGCCCCCCCTGTTCGGTTAGTAGCAACTCAGATGAGCCGGATAATTCTGAGGATGAAGGAATCACCTCTTTCGACATAAATGGATCGTCCTTGGCTTGGATCATGAGGGTCGGCACGGAAATCCCGCTCAGGTAATAACGTGAACTCGATTGAGCATAATAATCATCAGCACCCTTAAACCCATAGATTCCGGACACTACATGTCCATCATATTCCCAAAAAGAACGAATCGAAGATAAATCACCCAGCCTATGTAAACGTTCAGCTTCGCTCAAGCGTCCAGTCTTATCGAGATGAGCTTTTTTCCAAACAATGTATTCCTTCAACTCTTTCAAAAGCCGATCACGATAGATACGTGAAAAACCTTTATCCATCTGATCGGCACAGATATTGAGTAAAAAAGGGACGGACACGGAGACAGCAGATTGAACGTCAACGTTCACACCCTGCTGCCCCAGCCATTTAAGAAGGACATTCCCACCTAGAGAGTAACCAACCATAGACAGGGAACGAGTGGGATAGCAGTCTTTAATATGACGATATATCCAATCAAGATCCGTCGTTTCACCAGAGTGATAAGCCCATGCCGTATGATTGGGCTCACCACTGCATCCACGAAAGTTTAAGGCGGCGGTCGTATATCCATAATCACAAAGTACACGACTTATGCCAGCCACGTAGCTCGATCTCGATGACCCGGTGAGACCATGGAGCAGCAATACAATTGGACCCTCACCGTTCCCACACCAGTCTAAATCCAGAAAGTCATCGTCAGGCGTCCTGACTCGTTCACGTCTAGGTGAAGGCAGCCCATCCTTTCGATACAGGCTGGGCCAAATGGTTTGGAGGTGCGGGCCCGGCAACCACCATGCTGGCTTGAAAGCACTCAACAGCTGTCCCCCCCCTGGATCTCAATCATTTTGACGAATAAATTGGAGTATCATTAGTGGAAACAGAAAAAAGGAGCAACCCATGTCGATCAAGCTTTTCTCAAAGCATAACAACCCTGTACCTTTCTTCGTCTATACAGACGGAGTGTTCAAAGAAGATGATTTAACGGCACAGTTTGGCGACAGCGTCTTAAACGGCGATCAACTCATCGATGCCTTAGAGTCGAAAGGCTACGCCGTCATCAATGCTTTTGAGAGCATCGGTGGAGAATCGTTCACAGTTTGGGCGGCGACGGGTTATGAAATTGTGGTTGCCGTAAGCTCTAAGGAAACCGACACAAATTATGTACGAGTGTCCGGCCTGCTCGATTGGTTGCACTTTAGAGGCAATATTCTCTTCCCAACCGTACAGATGTCTGGCGGACATTGGGACTGACTTGACCGCTTGGCTTACAAGAGATCCGCCCGACCATATCGGGCGGCGACGCGAACACTCTGTTCCCTTTGGGTATGCCATGCCCACATTTGATCACCGTAGCTAAAATGCCACCATTCTTCATCATGTCGAATGAACCCGGCATGGACCATAACACGACGTAACAAATCTCGATGCTGATGGATGACTGGGTCAATCTCAACAAAATAATCTGGATTTGAGCGATCCGAATTTTCATCAATAGGCGATCCCATATCGACTTCACAGCCGGATTCATCAATTAACGTCAGGTCAATAGCTGCCCCTGTACTGTGAGGAGGTGGCGTAGTAGGATCATCGCTGGGTATAGCCCAAATTCTATAGACGCGATCGCTAATCCGTTTTCGAGCCGACTCTGAAAGTGCTTGAGGAGGCTGCCCATTTGAAAGCCTCATGAACTCACGTTCCACCATATAGGCTTGAACTGAGTTAGGACGGTAGGCATCGAAGATCTTGATCAACCACCCAGGCTTGATTTCATTTAGATACTCCAATGCTTTTTGGAGACGGGCGAGCACATCACTTCTCAACATCCATGGAGATGACTCACCATAAGGAGCCCCAAGCGCCATATATGGTGGTGGCGTTTCAAATACGAACGAATCCGAGGGGATACTACCCAGCTCCTCGAAACATTCTTCAATCGCTAAAAATCGATAAGGTTTCACAAACGAGGATCAGGGGGCGAAGGTTATTAACGTGACATTGCTCGGGGGGAACAATATAAAGATTAAGAGAACGTTCGTGGCAAGCGTTTGGTCAGAACGGGGGGGAACTGCCTTTAACTACTCGCCACGATGCAATCGAGGCGTCCTATTATTTTTGTGGTAGACGCCCACGTTTATCTCTCCTTCGTTATTATTATGATCCTGCAACCAACTACAGGGACGCGTATATTGATCAGTTGACATTCACATGTCAATCCCTTTGATAGGGCTCTCTATTTAAGCGCCCCAAATACACAAGGAGTTATCAATGAGAATCATCCGATACATCAATGACCGAGGCAACATCGAAATGGCTAAAGAACACGTTGATGGCAGCCACCTCGTCATTGAAGGTGATATCTACTCTGAATACACAGTCACTAACCGCTTAGCTAAAGTCACTAAGCACTTAGCACCGATTTCTCCAACGGCCATTATTGGCATTGGCCTTAACTACAAGTTCCACGCAGAAGAAACCAACTCGCCGATCCCACAATATCCCATTATGTTTATGAAGTTGCCAAGCTCCATACAAAATCCGGATGACCCTATTGAACTTCCGGGACAATTGAAAAGCACCAAGGTTGACTATGAATGTGAACTCGCCGTTGTGATTGGAAAAAAAGCCAAGAATATCAACCGAAAATATGCACTAGAGTACGTATTGGGTTACACCTGCGCCAACGACGTCAGCGCTAGAGACTGGCAAAAGCATGCCGGTGGCGGACAATGGTGCCGCAGCAAAACATTCGATACCTTTTGTCCACTGGGTCCAGCACTAGTGACTGCAGATGACATCCTTAACCCGAACAGCCTAGGAATTAAAACCATCCTGAATGATCAAACCATGCAGGACTGGAATACCAATGACATGATTTTCGACGTGCCATCCATTATTGAGTTTCTAAGTGCTAGCACCACGTTATTACCTGGGACCGTTATCCTCACAGGGACGCCTCAGGGCGTAGGGATGGCGCAGCAACCGCCTGTTTGGTTGAAAGCCGGGGATATTGTGTCAATTGAAATCGAGGGTATAGGGCGACTTACAAATCCTGTGACGAACGAAAACCCGTGAAGCCCATCAAAGTTTAGGGGGTTTGCAAAAACGATCAAATATCGATTTAAATTCACTACCGGACTGATCTATAAGCTCTATATTCAATAAGACTTGGCCCGTTTTATTGGCATAATCGACCAAGACATTACCAACCCGACTAAAATCACCGCGAAGGTGGTCTCCTTTCTCCGGCATTGGCCAGTCAGTGGTAGGAATTTCTGAAGCAACCCCGATAAGACCTGTATACGATTTAAAAAAAACAGTGGATGCATTGTCGCAATCATCAACGTTGGTCATGACCGTTACCTCTTGTTCCGATGCGAATAACCAATGAGTGGGCAGCAATAAAAGAAGTGATGAAATGATCGCCGCTAGGCATTTGTCTCTTAACATATTTAGCACCTCAATCAGAACCCCATGTATGAGTATGGTTGCACAGTTGAGAAAAAGTGAATTAGGCTTAAGATTCAATGGTAAGACTACCACCAAAATATAACCGTCCAGATATGCCGCAACCCAAATTCATCAAGACTATAGTCCGTGAAGTCAAAAAAGGTCTGCCTCCCACGGTATTCTTTATGGTGGTATTCCATATTGCCATGATCATCCGACATCTGGATGAAATCAGTTACGGCATTACAACTAGGCGCTCATTGTCAGCGACCATTGCAGCGCTGATGTTAGGGAAGCTTTTTTTATTATTGGATGATACAAAGCTTATGAGCGCCTATCGAAATAAGCCACTGATCTTCAGCTCAATATGGAGAACACTTCTCTACACTGTCCTTGCAACGATCGCTTTCGCCGCCGAAGAACTGATTCCTGAAATGATTCATGCAGGTACGTTCAGTGAGGTCTTGAAGCATCGTTCAGCAGAGTTTAGTAAGGCTGCCTTTCTAGCTAATTACCTATTCCTTGCCGAATCCGTCTTTATTTATTGTTTGGCTACTGAGCTGGTTCAAGCCGTCGGGGGATCTAAGGTCCGTACCCTATTCTTTGGACGCAAAAAGATCCAGATCCTTTCTAAGACCCATTAACGCCATGTCCTTTCTGAAGACCCTCTGCTTCATTTTAAGCATGGCTTCAATGCCCTTTATCGCCTTATCCACCGACGTAGATCTACCTGAGAGCAACCTCAGTAAGGACATAGCGATTAAGTACGTCAGACGACTTAAGCAGGACCTGAACAGATTAAGGATCAGTCAAACGTCGAAAACGCTATCCACGCGATATGCAACAGAAATTGAAACATTGGCTCGACAGTTTGGTGACTCGAGCCTCGATGAACCTTTTGGACTTTGTTACCTTTCAGGACATTTACTCGGGGAATCTTGGAAAAAGGCAGCTCACCAACCTCCCGATAACTCACTTGCACATAAGATTGAAACGAAGGAATGGGATCTAATCGAAGGTCGCATTAGAGAATGTGAATTAGAGATCACGCAATTCTACAAGTAGAAGCCTTAGGACAACCCAAACGATACTTTGTGTTACAAATTTTCAACTCTACACGGATGACTTGCCCACTCAAAGCAGGTAAAAAGGACCTATGGAAACACAGCCCCACCTCCTCGTAGTTGACGATGATCGCGATATCCGTAATTTAGTAGGCGATTACCTTAAAAAAAATGGATATCGAGTCAGTTTGGCCGTGGACGGTCGCCAAATGTTTTCCATAATGGATCATGGCCGCATTGATCTTGTCATCCTCGATTTAATGTTGCCTGGAGAGGATGGTCTTAGCCTGTGTAGACGATTAAGAGGCCAATCAGATGTTCCTATTCTGATGTTAACGGCTAAAAGCGATCCTTTGGATCGTATCCTAGGACTTGAACTTGGGGCTGATGATTACCTTCCCAAGCCTTTTGAACCGAGGGAGCTTTTAGCACGCATACGAAGCGTAATGCGAAGAGCTCAATCTCTCCCGAAGAATTTAATACCAGAAACCAATCATAAGTTCAGGTTTTCGGGATGGGTTTTGGATACAGCATCGCATCAACTGACCTCACCCCAGGGGATTGGCGTGACTCTATCGGCCTCTGAGTACCAGCTATTGAAGGTGTTCTTATCGCATGCAAACCGTGTTCTTACTCGAGATCAGCTGATGGATCTGGTCAAAGGCCGAGAACAAGACGCTTTTGATCGCTCCATTGACTTGAGAGTCAGCCGACTAAGACAAAAGCTTCGAGATGATGCTAGAACTCCTAAACTGATAAAAACACTGAGAAGTGAAGGTTATGTGCTAACAGCTCATGTTGAATCCGAGATGTCTCAATGATGATCGCTCGAATTACCCTATCCACTCGTCTTTTTCTAATTGTTTTAGGTGGCGTATTTTTTGCCATTACTTTGAGTAATGCCTTTCAGCGCTATGAGCGAAAAAAAGTTATTGAAGAAAATCGGATTTTTATTGCACTCGAACATTTTTCAGATGTCAGTAAGCTCCTAGCCCCTCTTGAACCAAACGAGAGAGTCAAGGTTCTTGAGAGCCTATCCGACAAACAGTGGCAATTCAAACATGACATTGCCATTGTGTTCCCAGAGGGAAGCCCTAACCCTAAAACAGCTGAACTTCTCTCTGAGCAATTGGGCGAAGAAATTACGGTTGAAGGCGCTTGGATTTTGACTCCAGAAGATTGTACGGATGTCTTTCACTGCTCAATCAAAGTGAGTGCCTGGGTCAAGTTTATTGGCGACCAGAAGATTCTGATGACGTATACCCCTAGCCCACGTCGACGCTACGGTGGCGAAGCCTCTTTTCTTCTTAGGCATAGAGATTGGTTTGTCTTAATTATTACAGCGCTGTTAGCTTGGGTGGTTGTGCGCTTATCTCTGCGACCATTAAAACAAATGACCAACGCCGTCACTAAATTCGGTAATGACATGAACACGCCCCCACTAAAAGAGGGTGGCCCACCCGAAGTAAGCCGTGCCGTGAAGGCCTTTAACACCATGCAACAGCAGATTCAGGGTTTTATGTCCGAAAGGACGCAAATTCTTGCGGCCGTAACTCATGATCTAAAAACGCCCATGACCCGCATGAGACTCCGGCTAGAACACTGTCACGAACCGGAACTAAAGGAAAAGTTACAACATGATTTAGAAGCGATGCAGAACCTAGTAGATGAAGGGCTCGAATTAGCGAGAAGCATGCACAGTCTCGAGCCGCATCAGTTACTCGATCTGGGCGCTATGATTCACAGTATCTGTGATGACCTGATTGATACCGGCGCAAACATCGAACATCAGGATCTGCTCGATTCGAAACCCATGCTCGTTAACGTACAAGCGCTGGCGTTAAGACGGATACTCGAAAATATTATTGATAATGCGCTCAAATACGGTAACCGTGCCCACATTAACTGTGAAGTGAAAGATGATCGTGTGGTAAACGTCTACATTACTGACCAAGGACCCGGTATTCCAGAGGCGAAGTTGGAGTGCGTCAGAAAACCATTCATGCGACTGGAGGAATCAAGATCGCGTGAGACAGGCGGAACGGGACTGGGGCTTTCTATAGCGACCAATCTTATCAAAACTCAAAAAGGCGACATCTATCTACATAACTTGCCAGAGGGCGGCCTCAGAGTTACTGTAAGTCTTCCAATCGCAAAACATGAGCAAGCGCCAGATAGATGAGCGAATCAGCCCTTAGGAAATTAATTGATTCGTGTTGTCCTGCAGCGCAAGTTCACAAGGAGCTCGTAATATGTCCGCAGTAACGATTCACAGTGTCCCTTCAAGCAATCCAATTGCCGCCATAACTGAAACCTTGACGAACAGCGGGCAACAGATATCTCAAAGCCTAAAAGGCCTCCAGCTGGCTCCCTACATATACAAAGGCAGTTATGCCCTGTCCTACGGTATCGTGTTTACGGTTGTATTCGTGGCTTATCTTTTCCCAAAACGTAACCCAATCGGCCATGGTTTTCTTGACGGTGCTCGTGCAGCTATTGATGAACATTCACAACACCGGATAATTAAACGATAACCTACCCACTTAAATGGCATAGGTAGGGATAGGCTTTAAGACACACTCAGGTTCATACCGACACAAAAAGCACGCATGAAATTCGATAAACAGCGCCTCGTTCTGATCACATTAGTGTTTATTCCTGGCGCATTTATTGGCTACCAGCTCCACTGGAACCCCTTGATCGTATTCATCTTCGCAGGATTGGGCATCATCCCGCTTGCTTCCATAATCGCTTCGGCTACAGAGAGCATTTCGGATAATGTGGGTTATGGTGTCGGTGGCCTGCTCAATGCAACCTTTGGAAATGCCACTGAAATGATCATCGCCTTAGTCGCGCTAAAGTCGGGGCTTGTTGATATTGTTAAAGCGAGCATAAGTGGGACGATCGTAGCCAACCTACTTCTGGCCATGGGCTTAGCTATCTTCAGTGGTGGCCTCAAATATCGAGAACAAGTTTTCAACAGAAAGGTAGCAAGGATCAATGCCTCTTCTCTGAACCTCGCGTTGGTTGTCATGTTGGCACCTGCCGCAATTAGAGCCACTTCTACAACAATTGATACGAGACTGCTGGATGATTTCAGCCTGATTGCCTCATTATTACTTCTAACGTTTTATGGCCTGACCTTAGTCTTTTCCATGAAGACTCATCGCGGGCTTTATGAGACTGGTGATACAGGCCAGGAACAGCAGCCTCGGGTGGTAATCGATTACGACGAAACAAAGATACCCTTCCGTCCCGTAGTGAGTTTATTGGTTGCCAGCATTATTCTCATGTTGGTATCTGAAATACTGGTTTCCAGTCTTGAGGTCACGATTAAGGAACTTCATTTCAGCCCGCTGTTTACGGGTGTCATCTTGATTCCTCTATTTGGCGGCGCCGTAGAATATCTTGCTGCAATTAAATTCGCCCGAGCCGATAAGATCGATTTGGCGATAGCTGTGGCGACTGGCTCTAGTCTTCAGATTGCGATGTTCGTCGCCCCTCTACTGGTGATATTTGGCTGTTTTTGGAACCAGCCAATGAACCTGGACTTCAATCCCTTCGAATTACTGGCAATAAGCGTAGCTGTATTTATAACGAACTCAATCAGTAACGATGGTCGATCCAATTGGCTGGAAGGTGTCTTATTACTGATGGCCTACCTAATTATTGGCTCAGCCTTCTATTTTCATCCATGATGAACTGATCACTCTAGATTAGTTCATCCTTCAGTTACGAAAGAACTCCTTCTTATGAGCAGCAAGCATTCAAAGACTGACTTGCGTCCCCATCTCAACCACGCGCTCAAACGGTATCTGAAAGTATTGTGCCGCTGAACCTGTGTTCTTAGCCATGGTAATGAAGAGCTTAATTCTCCAGAGCGCCATACGGGCTGATGACTTTAAGGTGAGCGTTTCTCTGCCGATAAAGAAGATGAGGTCTTTCGGATCAATATCAATCTCCCGACTACAACTTTTTATCGCCTTTGGGATATTGGGTGACTCCATGAATCCATAATGCAAATTCACCCTAAAAAGGCCATCCGCTAATTTCCGTACTACCCTTCTTTTTTCTGGCAACACTCTAGGGACTGGTTCAGTGATCACAGTCATAATGATGACATTTTCGTGGAGCACCTTGTTGTGTCTTAGATTCAACAAAAGAGCGAGGGGAATACCCGTAGGATTCCCAGCCATAAAGACGGCCGTTCCATTCACACGAACGGGAGGATGAGACTCAATTAATTCGAGAAATTCTGCAACCGGTAAGGATACCTCATGCAGACGCTCCAGCAAGAGCTTACGTCCGTATTTCCAAGTAGTGAGCAGAATAAAGACCAAGGTTCCAACAATGAGTGGGAACCAGCCACCATCCACAATCTTCAGTGCGTTTGCGCCAAGAAAAGCCAGATCGACAAGCAAGAATACCAGCGCCATGGAGAAGGTAAGAACAAGATTCCACTTCCAAAGCCGATGAAAAACCACGGAAGCTAAGATAGTAGTCGTAACCATCGTTCCAGTCACAGCAATACCGTAGGCACCCGCGAGAGCGGAAGAAGACTTGAAACCAACGATGAGTATGATCACGCCTACCATCAACGCCCAATTGATTGCCGGTAAGTAAATCTGTCCCATTTCGCCCTCAGATGTATGGTCTATCTTAAGGCGTGGTGAAAAGCCGAGTTGTATAGCCTGAGCCGTGAGGGAAAAAGCACCTGAGATAACCGCTTGTGATGCTATGACTGTGGCAAGAGTGGCCAATATGATCATGAAAGACAATTGGGGCGCCGGAATCAACAAATAGAAAGGATTTTCAACGGCAGAAGGCTCTCGCATCATCAATGCACTTTGACCGAGATAATTGAGCAGGAGCCCGGGTAGGGCCACAAAGAACCAGGCACGACTGATGGGTGAACGCCCGAAATGTCCCATGTCGGCATAGAGCGCTTCGCCGCCCGTTATAGCGAGCACGACACCTGCAAGAGCCACAAATGCCTGAGAGCCATGGGACTTAAAGAAAAGAAACCCATGCAGTGGATTAAACGCTCCAATTACTTCTGGAGTTTTAATCATACTCATGATGCCAAACACACCCAAAGAGACGAACCAAACGACCATAACAGGACCAAAAAGGCCACCCACCTTGCTGGTGCCATGACGCTGCGTTGCAAATAAAGCAATTAAAACGATCAATGAGATAGGGATGATGTAGTGATGCAATTCAGGCTTTAGAACCTCTAAGCCCTCTACCGCACTCATGACTGAGATAGCCGGCGTAATAATGCCATCACCATAGAAAAGTGATGCGCCGACAAGACCTAAAATCATCAAACCCGACTGAGCTTTGGGGCTGATTTTTGCTTTTTGTACCACGAGGGACATCAAGGCCATGATGCCACCTTCGCCTTTATTATCTGCTCTCATGATGAAAACGACGTATTTCATCGAAACAACAACAATAACGGCCCAAATAATTAATGAGAGTATGCCGAGAATATTCCCGCTGGTAGGTTCTAGCCCATAGGAATGCCCAAAGCACTCTTTTAACGTATAAAGAGGACTTGTTCCGATATCACCGAAAACCACACCTAGAGCAGCGAGCATGAGCCCTTGGCCTTTAGAATGAAGATGCGGATCTTGCGTTACAGGAGATGACATGAATGATCTGAAATTCTATTTAATAGTGTGGTCGGCCCATAAGGCCGTGAGGGTAGCAACGATCAAAGGGCTGCGCAACGACCCGCGCTTCTGGCTGGATTCTTCTCCGGAGAACTGAGGATCGTCATAGTAACGTTCAGATATTGATTCAAAAAAAACAAAGCTGAGTACTTAGAGCTCACCGGTTTCCTTAAGAAGACGAATCATCGTGAGGATCAGTCTCCATGCAGAGTAGATGATCACAGCATAGAGCGCCCACTCTTCAAGGGACACACTGTTAGGATCTTGATCAAGAGCCGCCATACCAATGGCTGAGATGATTATCAGCAAGACGTAATTAATCATACAACTGCTCCACCTAAATATCTGCTTAGGCTAATGCCTAAGCAGATGGTTCCAAATCGGACAGAGTAAAATGAAGCACTTATGCAGCAACAAGTCCAATGAGCAAAAATCCGGCGATCCAACCCAGGGCCATCGAAAAACCCCAAATAAGACCATCAACCAATGTCCCAAACATACGAGTCATAAGAACCTCCGTTACAGAATGAAAAATTGAATACATCACATTCTATTGTAACGCACTACCTCGAAATCATCGCATTGATTCACAGTAAGCCCATGTGTGGGATATCACACAAACTCATCATGACTACAGAGGACTGCTCATTATTTATCTATATATTTCAGCACCATATGATTGGGCACAGATTGTGCTTAGTAGATCTTTGCTACTCGAACTCTTTTTTTCACAATCCTTGCGCCCGTTTAATAAGCCATCTCGACAATGCACCACTTAGACGCCGCATTTAACACCTCTTACTTTGTAGCCTTCGTCATGGGCTTATTCAGTACAATCCATTGCCTTGGGATGTGCGGTTCCATTATAGGCTCTCTTACCTTGAGTCTTAAGAAGGAAATACGCGATCACAAACGTCGATTAATACCATTCGTCCTAAGCTACAACGCCGGCCGTATTCTTAGCTACTCTCTGGCAGGATTAATCGCGGGCATTGCAGAACAGGTATTCAGCTCCCCTTTTGGGAGTGGACACGGACACCGTGTTCTTCAAATTATCTCATCACTGGTGATGCTCGGTGCTGGCCTTCATCTGGCTGGTTGGTTCCCAAGATTTGCTTATATTGAAAAATTTGGTAGCCGCTTCTGGAAAACCATAGAGCCCTATGGCCGACGACTCATTCCTGTTGAAACGCTTCCTAAAGCCTTCACATTCGGAATGATATGGGGTTGGCTACCCTGTGGACTGGTCTATACCGCACTTGCTTTGTCAGCGACAACGGGTGATATCGTCAGAAGCACATTTACGATGCTCGCCTTTGGTCTTGGGACCATTCCGGCTGTAATGACCGTCGGCGTAATGACGTCTTGGATGGTCAAGCTCTCCAATTTACGGGGTTTTAGGCAACTCGCGGGTATTAGCTTCATCATTTTGGCCTTATTGGCTGCTTTCCCATGGATAAACCCCATGGCAAAGCACATCAACCCCTAATACTTGATCAGCTGAAAATACCCATGTTCGACAAGCTGATTGGGCAATCACCAAACTTTGAATCTTTACTTCGTAATGCCCGAATGGTTGCGGCTACTGATGTCACTGTGTTAATCATTGGGGAAACTGGAACGGGCAAGGAAGTGCTCGCCAACGCCATTTATTTGTCCAGCCCGAGAAAGACAAAACCATTCATCACAATCAACTGTGCCGCACTTCCAGAAGCATTGGCAGAGTCAGAACTCTTTGGTCATCGTAAAGGTTCATTCACAGGCGCCATCGGGCACCAGCTGGGGAAACTTAAAGCGGCCGATGGTGGTACGGTATTTCTCGATGAACTCGATTCGCTTCCCATATCACTGCAAGCCAAATTACTTCGTTTTCTTGAAACGGGTGAGATCCAGCCTGTAGGTGAAAACATCTCCCATCATGTCGATGTTAGAGTCATCGCGGCCACCAATGCGAATTTAGCTGAAAAAATCAAACAAGGGGCGTTTCGACGCGACCTTTACTATCGACTCAATGTCGTCCCGCTCGAAATTCCACCACTTCGAGAACGGATGCACGATGTTCACATACTGATTGAACATTTCATTCGGCAGTTTAAGGCTGAGCACGCCCTGCCAAGGGCTTTATTCGGTAAATCCGCTCTGAATCGACTTCTACACTACTCGTGGCCAGGCAACGTTAGGGAGCTTAGAAATGTGTGTGAACGGCTGTGTGTCTTGAATGATGGCAACAGTATTGAAGAGCATCATTTACCCGCCGAGATTCTTGGAAAACAGCAGTTAATTGACTCACAGATTGTGCTTCCACCTGAGGGGATCAATCTCGAGCAAGTTGAGATTGATCTGATCCGTCAGGCGTTGCACAGGACCGGTGAAAATAGGAGTAAGGCAGCAAAACTACTTGGGATATCCAGGGACACGTTACTGTACCGCATGCAAAAATACGGACTTCGATAGCTCTAAACATATCGTCACTGCGTGATATGACGCACTGATTTGAGCGATATCCCCTAAGCCACTGGTGACCCAATCGACACAACACGCCTAAACCAATGATTTATAAGTCAAATACCTCATGGCATGGAGATTGATTCTGAAAGAGTGTGTTAACCAGAAGTTGACTAAAACTTTCAGGAGTTTAGAAATGGCCATCAATAATGCCCTTACAACAGCAAACAACGTACATACTGGCAGTCTAGTCATTGGCACTGGATTGGCCTTTGCTTCCCTTATCCTATTGCCCGCGGCGGCAGCTCATCTCGGAATCAGCTCCACCCTGACAGGGGCTCTAAGAATCGCGTTGATGAGAGCGTCAAGTCGAGCCGTTAGAGGCGCCAATTCGAGCAATGAATCATCAGGGTCTATTGAAATAAGCTGCCATTGATGCCTTAAAATAAGTACTTGGTTCGTCAAGGGTTCAACCTTAACTACGGATCCGCGGGATGAGTATGGCAGCCTAATTAAATTAGAGGTTAGCATCTTTGAGCAAAGAAAAACTGAAATGTGATTTATGCGCCCTGCCCGTTGAAGTTTATGGGTTTAGTCTCAACACCAAGACGGGCATCAAGCATTTCTGCTGTGAGGCGTGCCAAGGTGTTTTTCAAATGCTCCATGAATCAGACGTAATAACGGGCGTCTCAATGGATTAAACTAAGGACACCCTTCTGTATCCTAAATGTCTACTTCAATGTTACCGTTTAGCAATTTATTTTTTTGAGGTTTTTATGGCGCACGTACACGGGGCCGTTGCGAAAAAGGTCGTTGATCACGCAGCCATGGGTCATTCAATCCATGGGGCATCCAAGCTCACACATGCGGCCGTTGCCGCAGGCACCACGGCAATAGCCGTATCCTCAACAAAAGGTACAGGATTTATGAGTATTTTCGCCAAACACCCCCTGTTGGTTTTCGGAGCGGGCGTTGCTGTGGGTTTTTACGCGCACAAGTATCGTAAAGAGATTATCGAATCTGCAAGCCAGGTCACCGAACTCAGCA